>Ga0307990_1000075_pt1 | contig 91903 bp, 76 predicted proteins | sample EllFjometagen129_FD_203168 | JGI IMG/M metagenome (GOLD analysis project Ga0307990, IMG submission 203168) | Marine microbial communities from Ellis Fjord, Antarctic Ocean - #129 | ecosystem: Environmental > Aquatic > Marine > Unclassified | place: Southern Ocean | collected 2014-10-08 | reverse complement strand
AGAATTGTAAGGATTTCTCGGAAAGGTGGTGTTGAAGCACCGCCTTTTTTCTTAAATATTGAAACAATTCTTTGTAGAAAAAGTTCATTACTAATTCAACACAGCAATTAAATTAAAATAGTAGGCAAGCGTTTTGCCAGCATCGTCTTACCTGAACCAGGGGGACCGATCATAATTAAATTATGCATTCCACAAGCCGCGATGGTCAAAGCCCGTTTCACCATCTCCTGTCCTTTAACGTCGGCAAAGTCCAGCTCATAGTTTTCATAGCTTTTTAAAAACTCCTCCCGCGTATTCACAATGGTCGGTTCAATATCCATCGACCCGGTAAGAAATCCCACTGCCTCCTTGATGTTCTCAACACCAATCACCTCCAGTCCTTCCACCACAGCGGCCTCCCGGGCGTTTGACTTTGGGACGATTATCCCCTGAAATCCCTCCTCCTGTGCTTTCAGGGCCATGGGCAAAACGCCGCGGACATTCTGCACACTTCCATCCAGGGATAGTTCTCCCATAATAATAAACTTACTGATCTTCTCCGACGTCAGCTGATCAGAGGCCGCCAGCAATGCAAGGGCCAAGGGCAGATCATACGATGACCCCTCCTTCCGAATATCCGCCGGCGCCAGGTTCACCACCACCCGCAGAAAAGGCCATTTAAAACCGTTATTCGCCAGTGCGGATTCGATACGCTTCTGACTCTCTTTAACCGCATTATCTGCAAGCCCCACAATAAAAAACCTGATTCCCTGCGAGATATTCACCTCGATGGTAATGGTGGTCGCACTGATGCCATGCACCGCGCTGCCGTACGCTTTGATTAACATAGTATGTATTTTAGGTTTGATTTCCCCAACTCTATTAACTTAAGTCACTTCCTACTGCTTAATGTGATGAGAATCCAAATTATCGGAGGAAAAGGTGAAAAAGTTTTAGAAAAGACTAATTGCTTATCAGCTCCAAAGGAACGTAATCAATAAGCCCGGGTGAAGAGCTAGAGTCTGCGAAACATGGTTTTTCATGAAAAAGAGGTTTCGAACGCATAATGGTTTAACCCGAAGAACAGCAAATTCCATACTATATTAAAATGTGTATAAAGATTAGCCCGCCAGGGGAAGGAAATGCTTCAAAGTAAAACCTTTGATGAATTATAGTCCGGGGCCCCAACTCAAGGCACTACTATATTTCTAGTAGATCTACTAGTTTTTTAGTAGGAAAGCTAAAATGATGGCTAAAGTCTAATGAACAGTAAAACTGGCCTCCTCAGTTACATAGGTGCCACTCTTATCATCTCTTCCGCGGATGCTAATCACGTAGTCACCTGGCGCATCGGAGGTGAAGAAGGTGATCTTCACAGGGCTGCCGCTCGACAAGTCAATAGCAGGGTTCCAATACAGCATATTTCTTCTGTCGGGAAGGGAACTGCCATTATTTACCGAGCAAGATTCCGGTGGAGCATAGGCGTTCTCCTTCAAGAGCTGGTAGTTGAAAAAATGACTATCGGTATCAGGTACAAGACCGGCAATATCTTTGTCTTTAGAAAAGATACTGATGATACCACTGTATTTAAAGTCACCAATGATGTAACCCTGGTCAACCACTTCAATCCGATCGATTCGGCGACTGGACAGGTCCAGTAACTTCTGATCATTAGCAACGGGTACATTATCCATCAGAACCAGTGGCGGATAAAAACTCATTCCCGATTGTCCTGATATCTTCAGGTAGGGCAACCCCTTATCATTTGCTATAGTAACCTCCTGGATTAACTCGTAAAAAAATTCCCGCAGGTCCTTCAATTCAATATAATCCTTCACGTAAGTAACGGATGCCGGATCTCCAAAAAATGAAATCTGGTTCATCTTCTCCTCTTCAATATCTGTTGGAATAACCGTATATTTTGACCTCAACTGGGCATTTCTAAGCATCTCCACAGCCAATTGCTTTTCCTGCTTGCTAAGTTGAAAACCAACATAAGGTAAAGTGACCGGACGGTTACAAAATTCACTGTTTACAAAAACTTCGTAAGTTTCGCTTGAATCGCTTTCCTCGGCAATATGCAATTCATGAAACTTTCCATTGCGAGGAAGGGTAAACAGGAAGGACCCGTTTTTTTCAGAAGCTACCACGGAGAGAAAGAATGAATTTGAAAAGGAGGACAGATAGACTTTTTTGCCTGCAGCAGGTTCCCCGGTTCCCGCATTGACAATCTTTCCTGTTAGGGCCAGACCGCTAATCTCAGGAAGATGTTCAATATCAAAACCTATCCCATTTCCAGGGGAAGGATAAGTGGTGCTGTTCCCCGGCAAGGATTCCGGGTCCATTTTTGCCACACTGATACAATACTTTCCTGAAACATCTTTATCAAGGATGTCTATTCCAAGTTCAACTTTCTCCCTCTTCTTATATGTTTCTTTTATACCGGATATATCAATCCCATACCCGATACCGGTAGGAATTAATCCTGTTGCAAGTGCTTTTGTCTTTTCGGCAAGCTGTCCTTCATCAATCATCCTGGTAGATGGATTCATTATCTTAACAGGAATGTTGGCATAATCATATGGAGAAAAATTGCGCATCCATTTGGTATAGCCGCGGAGGTAATAGTTTCCTGAATAAATATTTGAAGGAATCTGGAACATACCCGAAGCAACGCCATTTTCAATGGGAACCAAAGCTTGTGCATGTTTTGTTCCATCCCACCCGATAAGTTCAACATACAAAACAGTGCTCCAGTCGGGTGATTTTGCATTACCAGGATTGTGACTTGTTGACTCGTCATCGTTCACCCGCACCTGCATTTTTACTATTTTATTGCCATCCCAAACCGTCTGCTCTTTGAAAGTGCCATTCATGTTTTCCAGGGCAGCAATTTGTTCCGGCTTGCTATAAAATGCAGTAAAATGAAGCTCTTCAGACACAATATACATAGACCTGTCGCTAAAGAGATTGATGGTCTCACCTGATTTCAGATGCTGAACCACCCGGCTCTCCTGCGCAGATACAGACAAACCCAGGGTAAAGATTAACACCAGGGCTACACAATTTGATATAGTCTTTATTCTATGCATTCAACACATTTTTAATCCCAATAACTTGGACGTTTAGTCGATCCGCCTCTTTTTGTACAATCAAAACAATAGGATGCTCCTGTATATCTCACTCCATCTATTTCCAAAATATATTGAGAGAAGGGTCCCTCTCCATGATCATCATAATTCCAGGGTTCAACAGCACAGAAATTTGGCTTAACATCAAGGCCGGGTACCTGTGGAACCATCATTCTCACGTACGACCTGGAAGACACCCAGAAGTATCCCAGTACACGCTCAGTGCTATCATTTACGTTCTGCATATTTGTCAATGGTTGTCTGGGCTGCCTGGTATATAAACCCCCACCCTCTTCGCTGGCAATCTTATTCAACTCAAAATATTTATATGCTTCTTCGTCTATTGCATACTGATTGATATAAAGACTGTATTTAATCCTTAAGCGTTCTGTTAGTGTTGAGACATAATTCAGTGGAATCATTTTTTTCTCATTATTTTCCAGGTTTATGGTACTGGACAAAAACTCACCCTGAATTTCTTCGGACTTCCAACACCGGAACACGCCCCACATATCATCTGGGTAAACTGGCACCTGACCCATCTCATAATAAAAGTATGAAATCGGTCCAACACTATTAAACTCATAGGTCTCATCGAGTTTCCACCTAAAATACTTCGAAGTACTGTCGGGTGCCTGGATATCAACATAGAATTGAATCCCGGAATATTCTTCCCCACTTATAGCATCCACCCGGTCTTCAATTATATAATAAACGGTGTCTATATCAACTCCGCCCACTAAACGCTCAAACCTTGATTCATACATATCACCGTCAGCAGTTGTAATCCTGAGTTTATATTTCCTGTCAACAACAAGGTCCTCATCAGCTATATCACATAAATAACTGCCATTCTCTATTTCGGTGTAATTGAACTGTTTATCAAATTCATCGATAACGCTAACGTCGCATCCACGAACCGGCAGATTATGGGGATTAGCAAGTGATGTCGATTTCGAAATAACAACAGTTTGCCGCAGGCTTCCTTTGATAATACTGCCCTCTATTGAGATAAGCACGGGCTCTTCATCAATCTCTGCTTCAAAAGGTCCGATACAGGCACCTGTAAGCACAAACAAAACAGCTAACACTAAATAACCACGCTTACTCTTATGGCTATACTTTTCTTTTATCTCTATATGTTTCACTAGCTTTCTAAGCATTTCATTTTACGCGGTTAATCGCTATTATAATTTCCAAATTTAAAGTTCCACGACAGGGTAACAATAGGCCTGGCGAATATAGATAATTGGTAACCCTTGATCTCATCACCCTCTACTTCATAAAATACCGAATAGGCATTTTCTCTTCCCAGGAGGTTATATACATTTAGCATCCAGTAACTGTGTGCGATTTTTTTAAATTTCAGATTACCTTCAAGATTCATGGATAAATCTACCCTGAAATAATCCGGTAATCGGTATGCATTCCTTGAAGAATACAATAAGAAGGGCTGATCTTCTGCATAATAAGCAGCCACTGGCAAGGTCACCGGTCGTCCTGTTGAGTATACCACATTGGAAGAGAAGCTCAATCGGCGACTGATCCTGTAATTGGATACGAAGTTCAGACTGTGTGGCCTGTCAAAATTTGAAGGGAAAGGAACCCCATTATTTACTTGCAGCTCAGGATGAAATCCATCGATAATCACGGTAGATTTCGAAAAGGTATATGAAAGCCACCCGGTTAACCTGTCTTCGGTTTTCTTCACCATGAACTCTATACCTTTTGAGTCCTGGAAACCCTGTAGTATCTGTGTTTCAAGTGGCTCTGATGAAATAAAATCAGCGCCGTCTTTGTACTCAACCACGTTATTCACCCACTTCTTATATATTTCCACAGAAAGATTCACCCCTGCGTCTTTAAAGTCATGATAGTAACCCAGCGACAGCTGATCTGATACAGGAGGCGCAATATGGTAATCTGTAAGTTTCCATTGATCGTTTGGAGCAATAGCAATGGTGTTGCTCAACAAGAAAATATACTGTTGGAGCCGGTTGTATGATGCTTTCACCGAGCTGTTGTTGGACAAGCGGAAGTTCAATGCGGCACGGGGTTCCAATCCTCCATAAGTCTTAACAGCTGCCCCGGCATCATAATGAACGGTCTCAGTATAAGTGTACTCGTTTTTAGCAAGACCATCCTCGTACATTCTTACATCGGTCGGCCCAAGCTGCTTGTAAAAACTATATCTCAAACCAACCAAAAGGTCCAGGCGTGGTACCAGGTTAAATTCATCAGAAAGATAGAGGGCGTTCTCAAGTCCTTGTTCTCTTCCCAGTCCTATAGGAATACGATTCGATTCATCTCCATAGGGAAGGATATCCCCCCTGTTCAGGTCATAAAGGATACTGTTCACACCATATTCGATCCTGTGCTTATCCCAGAGAAGGGAAAGAAAATCAGCCCGGGCTTCTGTATGGTTGATAAAGTAGTCATGCGTAAATGCTTCTGTAATGTTGTTTTTATCTACGGTAGAGAATTTATAGTTACTCCTGGCAAGAGAGAAATCGGCTGACAGCGCTTCCGTGAAATTGTGCTTCCAGCTCAGTGATCCACCAGTGTTGGAGTATTTATAGTTGTTTCTTACAGATAAAGAAAACTTATCGGAGCTTTGATAGAAGAAGGCCTTCACCTGGTTCTTAGGATTGATATCTGCATTAATACCGATAGTTCCGTCATAAAATGAGGCATCACTTTGCCTGAGATCATGATCGTTCATACGCTTAAGAATCCAATCGGAATAGGTACTTCTCCAGCTGGCAACAAAAGTAACTTTCTCCTTAACGATCGGGCCCTCAACGGCCACATGACCTGTAATCGGGCTTAAGCCACCCTGGATAAAAAAGTCATTTTTATTCCCCTGCCTGGTAGATATCTCAAAAATTGAAGCTATTCGACCACCATATTTTGAAGGTACATTATTTTTATAGAGGGAGAAATCACTGATAATATCAGGACTGAAGGCAGTGAAAAACCCAAAAAGATGGGAAGTATTATATACTGAAATTTTGTTGATATAGAACATGTTCTGATCTGCAGAACCACCCCTTACATTGAATCCTGAACTTCCTTCCCCTACATTTTGTACTCCGGGTAACATCTGTACAATCTTAAGCACATCCTTTTCCCCCAGCACAACGGGAACCTCTTTAATGGATTTTGTTGTCAGCCGGTCGAAGCCCATCAGCATCCCTTTGACATTACTATGTCGCTTGTCAGTTACTGTAATCTCTTCCAGGTTAATAAACTCATCTTCCATGGCAATGGCAAAAGATCCTTCCGACAATACCTCCAAGCCATATTGCCTTTCTTTCATGGCCATATGGTTTACAGAAATATGGTAGGTACCACGTTTTAACATCAGCTGACAATCGCCATATATATTTGTAATGAACCCTTCCTCTGTATCCTTCAGATATACCGTTGCTCCTATAAGTGGTTCGCCATTCCGAATGTTTGTTATATGTCCGTTAACAAGGTACTTGTGTCCGTTTAGCCCCTCCCTGTTATTACCAATAGTGATAAAATTACCTTCAGATACTCTTTTTATCTGCAGATATTTCTCGTCCTGTTCCTGCACATCTCCCTGATCAACAACAGGTTCTTTCACCGTTGATTTAAAGGAATTGAAAAGCGGTACTTCAGAGATTATGGGTTTTCCCTGGAAGATGTAGATTTGATTGTCCTCAAGGAAGTACGTAAGGTCTGTTTCTGCCAGGGCATCCTCAAGTGCAGCTTCGAGCGGCATGCCTTTTTGTATAGCATCGGTTCTTAAGGAATCAATCCATTCCGGTATATAATAAAAATGCAGTCCTTCATTCTCTTCCAATTCACTGATTAAATCAACCAGGGCTTGCTCCGGATAAGATCTGCCAACTACTTTCCCGTCCTGGCTAAAACTGGCCAGAGAGATATAACTAAGTAATATACAGATTAATAATCGTTTCATTCTTTCAGTGAATCTATCTATTTCTTTGCTTGACTAATTGTTAATTGACAAAAGCTAAACAGTTCTTCTAATGCATATTTATCTGCCTCATTAATGTCAATCTTATTCGTTTTCATATACGTTTTAACCTGGCTTTTCACTCCTTCAGGCAAGCATTTCACAAACGACCGGTTGTTTCTGTACCTGCTTGTAAGGTCTTCAATTTTGATATAGCTCTTTTGCTTCGGTTCACTGAAAACATAAATGAGGTATTCGCCTGCTTCATGAGATTCGCTCCGATTCTTATGCCAGTAATAATAGCAGGAAATCTCAGCTGACTCATACATAACCTGGTAATACCTCAATGCGTCATCTTCAAGTGCTATGCTCTTAAAATATGATCCATTCGTATGAAATTCCGAAACCAGGTTGCCAGGCAGTAAATTTACCTGCATGTGCATATCCGGATCCTGGTTAATGATTAGTTGTTGATTGAAGATATCGTATTTCAACCTTACTCCTTCGAATTGCTTCTCCCTGAAAACAATGGAACCTTCATGAAATTTTCCATCTCGAAAAAACTGGTGTCCCTGGGCATTGAAATAAGGATTCTCATAGTAAACACCGTTTTGAATCAGCGGATCTACCACGTACTTCTCCTTGGTCTCATTATATATGGAAATAAAGTCAATATCGGATGTCTCGGTAATCTCCTGACCGAAGCAAGCTGAGTAAGCTGCAAACAGCACAACAAAAGACACTAAGCTCTTTGAATAAAAATTCATAAAAACTTTAACTATTAATTATACAAAAACAGGTAAAAGTGGTATTCTGAAAAACAGATATCAAAATTAGTAAATATATTTAATTGGGAAGTACTTTTAACTTGTTAAAAAACATCGATTATAAGAACAGTAGGATCTGGAGGTGAACTGCAATTGATTTTTCGCAGTTTAATTCAATGAGAAAGAAACCAGCTCATATACTACGGAACCAATCTTCTCAAACAATCGCCTTTCATTAACAATATGCTTACCTGGAAGATCTGAAAAATATATCAACATATCCAGGAGCTTATTGCTCTTTCAGATAAGTCAAAATCTGCTGCGTAACCTTCATGGTCCACCCGTTATTACTCACTTCCCAGCTAAAATCTTCGACATTTACAGGCAAAGATTTAATGTTGCTCACTTGTGTGCCAGAAAGGTGTTGCTCAACAGAATTAGGTAATTTCGCTATCCCTTCCTTCCTTGCATGAATCAATAAGGTGAGTTCAAATTCTGTATCAAGACCATCCATACCATCTTCAAACAGTCGTGCCGGAGTACCCAGGTTCTGAATCAGGGTATAAAATCCAGTAGTAACATAATCATTCACCGAATCCTCCGATATATACGTATAATCATAAGTGCCCGGGTAGCTATTGTAGAAAGAATCGGCTTCTAACTCTGGTCCATCGGGAACATCCGGATTATTGTCCTCATAATCAATAACACCATAGCCGTCGTAATAATACTCCCAGTTTATTTTGATATAACAATGCCCTGGATCGCCATCCACACCACATGAATAAACAATCAACAACATTACTACAGCGATAATTAACGCACTAATCTTCTTCATTTATCAAATTTTGCATAGATACTCAACAAATTTGCATCAAAATCTGTGCCTTTTTTAAATTTCAGCATGCAAAAATAGTATCTATTTCTGGTTTTCACGACTTTAAGGCCTTTTTATGTAGCTTATCACGTGCATTTTCAATAAAAAACCTTGTTTTATAATCAGTCATTTTAAAAATGAATCATTTGGAATTAAGCTCTGCTTTTTCGTATCTTTCTGTTTCTTTTTTAAGAAATATCAATTCCATGAAGAAATTGTCCATCCTTACCTTACTTATAGGAATCTCATTTTTCATTCAAGCTCCCTTATTTGCACAACACAGTGATGAACATGAAGCTGAATCTTCCGAAGTTCACCAGGAAGCAGATCATGCTGATCAGGATACCATTGAGAAGTATCATCAGGATGAAGTAATTACAGGTGGTCATGAAGAGGATCATTCTGGTGGCCATGGGGCTGATATGTCTCCATTATTCTTCATCATCATTGCCCTACTTATGGGTGCAGCTGTGCGCCATTTATTGCGAAAAACTCCTCTACCATTTACAGTTTGGTTGCTAATCATAGGTTTAGCATTTGGAGTGATGTTAAGGTTGGGCTGGTTCAGCATCACGCATATTGGAAGTATAGCCGTTGACTTCGGTATATTCGATCGGGCCTTCTCCTGGGCGGGGAACATAGATCCACACATAATTATGTATGTATTTCTGCCAACACTGATTTTTGAGGCTGCCTTTGCAATGGATGTGCACACTTTTAAGAAAAGTGCTGTTAATGCTACTATATTGGCTATTCCTGGGATTATTATTGCCATGCTTTTAACAGCCGGAATTGTGATTGTTATCGAGCGCAGTGGTTACGGTCTTGAAGGTTGGGGATGGGCTTATGCGCTAATGTTCGGTGCTGTAGCAAGTGCCACAGACCCTGTTGCCGTAGTTGCCTTATTAAAGGAATTGGGAGCAAGCAAAAAACTGGGTACACTCATTGAAGGAGAATCCATGCTGAATGACGGAACTGCCATTGTGCTGTTTATGTTATTTTTTACCATGGTTTCCGGGGGAGATACCAGCGGATCAGCGATTGGAGAATTCTTTAAGGTAGCCATTGGTGGCATACTGGTTGGCGTCATTATTGGTACCATTTCTATCAGGTGGGTTAGGAAAGTATTTAATGACGCACTGGTAGAAATCAGTGTAATTGTTGCTGCAGCATATATCACTTTCTTCATTTGTGAGTATTTCCTGCATGTATCCGGAGTTCTTGGACTGGTTGCCCTGGGATTGGCCATGGCCAGTGTGGGTAAAACAAGAATTAGTCCTGAAGTGGAACACTTTCTGCACGAATTCTGGGAGCTATTCGCCTTTATAGCAAACACACTTATTTTCATTATTGTAGGTGTGGTCATTGCAGAACAAGCTTCTATTACCGGGGAAAATATTGTTATTCTGCTCATTCTTTATATTGGAGTTCATATTATCAGGGCACTGGTCATCCTGCTTTTCTACCCAATTATGAAACGAACTGGATATGGACTGCCAAAAAAAGACGCCATTATTGTATGGTTTGGAGCATTGAGAGGAGCTGTTGGATTAGCCCTGGCGCTAATGGTTGCCGGAGAGACCATGATACCGGAAGAAATACGTGGTCAATTCCTCTTTCTAACTGCTGGCCTCGTATTACTTACTCTTTTGGTAAACGCTACTACCATTGGTGCATTGGTAAATAAACTTGGGCTGACCAAGATTTCACCGGCGAAGAAGCTCATACAAATTAATGCTCAAAAGTATCTATATAACAGCTCTGTAAATGCACTTGAAAAAACGAAGACTGACCGCTACCTGAGTCGGGCAAATTGGCAAGCAGTGGAAGAATACCTGCCTGAAAAAGTTGAAGAGGGTATTGAGGCAGATGTTAAGATAGATACCATAGCTGAATACCGTCGCAGGGTGTTGCAAAAAGAAAAGAGCAGCTACTGGCACCAATTTAAAGATGGGCTACTGGCCCCATCTGCTGTTATGGGTTTATCCGACACCATTCAAAAGATTCTCGATGAAGGCGGGCTTATTCCCCTGTCGCAGAGAAAAGACCTGGAAGAATCATGGAAAACTGCCTGGTGGTTGGATATCATGCTAAAACTCCCCTTCCTGAGAGCTCTGTCAAGAAGATATTTCTTTGAACAGATTTCGGTAAGTTATGATAGTGCAAGGGCCTTCGTGCAGGCACAGGAAGATGCGCTGAAATTGATTGAAAGCATGCATCGCGGACTTAAGTCGGAGAGCGTAGGAAATCAGGAAGAGGATGCTAAAATTCTTAATATCCTTGAAGAGGAGATCACTGAAAATAGGATGCTCGGACAAACTTTCCTCAGAAACTTAAGGAAAAATTATCCTGAGATTTATACTGCAGTTGCTACTCGCCAGGCCATCAGGACCCTGTTGAATTATGAAAAACATACTGTGGAGAGAATGCAGAAAAACGGGCAACTGGAGAGTGGAGAGGCCCACAAGATTATTGATGAGATTGAAGAGCGGATGAAGCGACTGATGGATTCACCGCCAGTGATCAGTATGCCGGAAACAGAGCAACAATTGAGGGAGTCAGCTTTGTTTAAAGACCTGGAAGCTGATTGTCTTGAATATATTCTTCCTAAATTTCAAACACGGATGTATTCTGTGGGTGATCGTTTCATCAAAGAAAATGCGCCAAGTGACGGAATTTATTTCATAGCCAGGGGCAATGTCAGGATTACATATAGAGGTAAGGATATTGACATCCTGGGACGTGGAGATTTTACTGGTGAAATTGCCAGTCTTACCGGTAACAGAACTGCTGACGTGATTGCAGAATCACCAGTAACAGTATTCTGGACATCTGCCAAAGAAATCCATAAAGCAGTAGAAAAGTTTCCATCACTTCATGATCGGATCTGGCAAGTCGGAGGAGAACGGATTGCAGAAAATGTGCTCAGTTCGATTCCTCCATATAAGCAATGGAAAGATAACCAGCTGAAAAACCTCGTCAAAAAAGGTGAAATTCTATCAAATGAAGAATATGATCCGGAACTGTTGAAGGAAAAAGTTGTCATCTTACTGTATGGAATCGCCACTGCAGACAGCAAGAAAATATCAGGACCGGCACTTTTAGAAGCCGGTTCTTATAAGTTCAATAAGGATGTTTCCCTGTTTGTGTGTTGATAGTTAAGACACAATGTTGTTGATGGAGACGCGATAAATCGCGTCTCTACAAGACTTTGCTTTCAATTAGCTCAATTAGAATATGTATAATTTTAATATGCATTTCCTGCACACGGTCACTGTATTTGCCACCTTCAACACGAATTTCAACATCAGCCAGCTTTGCCAATAAGCCACCTGTCTTCCCTGTCAGGGCAACAACTTTCATTCCTTTCTCAAAAGCGGCTTCAGCGGCTTTGATTACATTAGATGAATTTCCACTTGTACTTATTGCTAACAAGACATCTCCTTCATTCCCCATGCTCTCAACGTACTTTGAAAAAATATGATCATATCCAAAATCATTCCCAACACAGGTAATATGCGAGGGATCAGATATGCTTAAAGCTGGCAGTGAAGGTCTATCGTTTCTGAATAGACCTGTAAGCTCTTGTGCAAAATGCATGGCATCACACATTGAGCCACCGTTTCCACATGAAATAACTTTTTTACCTCCAGAAATAGCCGCTGAAAGCAAATCTCCTGCCTCTTCAATACTCGTAATTTTTGAAGGATCACTAAGAAATCCCTCTAAAACAGCAGCAGCTTCATTCAAGCTATGTATCACAATTTGCTTCATTATCCAATATTACTCTTGAATCAAAAGTATTAAAAATATTCAAATGTATCATTGAATCCTTTGCTGAGTGTCCGCTGGTTTTTAACTCAGCAAAATATTAGATACCTTTGCAGGGTAAATAAACTATGATGGGAATACCTAGGTTTTTTAAAACACCAACGTCAAGAAAATTCAATTATTCGCCCTTGTATTGGGATCCGGATAGAGAAGAAAGAGAAGCACGTGTCAATGCCATTAAACAGGAGATGGGTATTGAGGTTGAATTAGGTAAAAAATCATCCACCATAAAAAGGGGATCATTCAGACATAATTCCTCCAAAACAAAGGCCAGAGAAAACAAAGATTCTAACAGACGCCTAATCCTTATTGTAATCGTATTGCTACTCATTGCCTATATTATCTTTTACAGATAGATGTCGGATATTATTCAATTATTACCGGATGCAGTAGCTAATCAAATCGCTGCTGGTGAAGTCATTCAACGTCCGGCCAGTGTGGTGAAGGAGCTTATGGAGAATGCTATCGATGCCGGGGCAACTTCTATAACTGTAAGATTAAAAGATGCAGGGAAAACCCTTGTGCAGGTTATCGACAATGGTCACGGGATGACTGATAATGATGCAAGGTTATGTTTCGAAAGACATGCTACTTCCAAAATCTCAAATGCCAATGATCTGTTTGCCATCCGTACCATGGGATTTCGCGGGGAAGCACTCGCCTCCATTGCTGCTATTGCTGAGGTTTCTTTAAAAACCCGTGTGGATTCAAATGAACTTGGAACACATATCCGAATCAGCGGTTCCAGGGTAGAATCACAGGAGCCGGAAAGCTGTCCCGTAGGTTCAAATATTCTTATCCGAAACCTGTTCTATAATGTTCCTGCCAGGCGAAAGTTTCTGAAAACTGACCAGACAGAGCTGCGCCACATCATCAATGAATTTAACCACGTTGCACTCGCATACCCTGATATAGAATTTCAGCTTATCCATAACAACACCCAGGTTTTCCAGCTCTCTTCAACGAATTTGAGAAAAAGGATCAGTGGAATTTTTGGAAAACAAATATTTCAGAACCTGATCGCAGTTCAAACCGATACCAGTATTGTTAAAATAACAGGATATACGGGGAAACCGGAGCATGCAAAGAAAACGTACGGAGAACAGTTTCTTTTTGTAAATAACAGGTTTATGAAGCATCATTACTTCAATAAAGCAGTAATGAAGGCCTATGAACAGATTCTTCCACCGGATCACTTCCCCTCCTACTTCCTGTTCTTTGAGACTGCCCCCTCTACAATAGATATCAATATTCACCCTACCAAGACAGAGATAAAATTTGAAAATGAACGTTCGGTGTGGCACATACTCTCTGCAGCTGTTAAAGAAGCAATTGGAAAAAACAATCTTGCCCCAACACTGGACTTTGAAACAGAGGGAGTTATCGATATACCGGTTCTTTCCAGGGACCAGGAAATTTATATTCCACAGGAGAATATCAACAGGGAGTTCAATCCCTTTGATACGGATGAAGAAAAAGCATACAACTATACACGTCAGAATATTGATCCCAACTGGCAACAAATGTATCAATCTAAAGGAAATGACGACCTCTCTCCCGGACTCGGCTTCAATGATAAAACAGAACATCAGGACGAGCAGGTGGCTAAGTACTTACAGCTTAAAAACAGGTATATTCTGTCACCCGTAAAATCGGGTCTTATGCTAATTGACCAGCGCCGTGCACATGAAAGGATCCTCTATGAACAATACCTCGGCACTCTTCAAAAGAATGCAGTTATTGCGCAGAACTCTCTCTTCCCGGAAAATATTGACCTCGGACCAGCCGATTACCGCTTGTGCCTTGAATTATCTGAAGAGATCGGAAATCTCGGATTTGACATCAAAGATTTCGGAAAAAACAGTGTTATAGTCCATAGTGTTCCTGCCAATGTAAAAATTCATGACATCAAGTCAGTCCTTGAAACTATCCTTGAACAATATAAAAATCTGAACGATGAACTGAAGCTGGATCAGCATGAAAAACTGGCCAGATCAACCGCAATCGCTGCAGCCATCCCATATGGAAAACAACTTGATATCAGGGAAATGCAAGAATTAGTTGACCAGCTCTTTGCATGCAACAATCCAAACAGTACTCCATCAGGTAAACGTATCTTAAATATTGTTAAACTTGAGGACCTCGAGAAACATCTTGCATGATTTTTGTTTATATAGTATCAACCTTTAGAAATAAATATGAGCAGATTCAATTTTGGCAGAGCAAGCAATACCCCTCCGGTTGTTAAAAACCTGATTATCATCAATGTAGTGGTCTTTGTCGCTATTTATATATTTCAAAACTTATTTGGAACATCCTTAAACAGAATCCTGGGACTCTTTTATTTTCAGTCACCGCTTTTCCAACCATGGCAAATTGTCACACATATGTTTATGCATGGTGGTTTTTTCCACTTACTTTTTAATATGTGGGCCCTGTGGATTTTTGGAAAAACACTTGAGAGCGTCTGGGGAGGGAAAAGATTTTTAATTTATTACCTGGCAACGGGACTTGGCGCTGCATTTTTTCATGAGTTGGTCCTGTTTATTGAATTGGGAGGACAGGTAGAAGCCATAAAAGCATTTTATCATGTCGATAAAATCTCTATTGCAGTTCTGCAGGAAGTCCTGTCACCGGGCAACCAGTTTTATAAATCTGCAATAAGCATGGTGACTCCAACCGTTGGAGCATCAGGAGCCGTATTTGGAATTTTACTTGCATTTGGTATGTTATTCCCGAACACTCCATTAATGATTATCCCCTTCCCTGTGCCTATCAAGGCAAAATGGTTGGTTATAGGATATGGTATATTAGAGTTGTATCTCGGATTAACCGGTGCCGCCAGCAATGTAGCTCATTTCGCACACCTTGGAGGAATGATATTTGGATTTATCCTGATCAAGTATTGGAGTAAGAGCACCAGAAGTTTTTATTAAAAGAAAAATAAATGTCAATTTTCGACGAACTAAAAAGTTCCTATAAAAAGGGATCTACCTTAAATAAGTTGATCTACATCAATGTAGGAGTGTTCCTTCTGCTGCACCTGGCAGTGATATTCCTTGTACTTATTAACAAGATTGCACGGGATGAAAGTATAAATACAGTTCTGTATTACCTGGCCGTGCCGGCAGACCTTGGTGAGCTGGCTCGACGTCCATGGACACTTATAACATATATGTTTACTCACGGATATTTATATCATATCCTGTTCAATGTCCTGGTGTTGTTCTGGTTTGGCCAGTTATTTATCCAGGAATTTGGAAAGAAGAAGATTGTAGGTATTTATCTTATAGGTGGTTTCGCCGGTGCTGCTCTCTACATCCTTTTTTATAATATTTTCCCGTTTTTCGATGAGGTCAGGGCAGATTCCATTGCTACAGGAGCATCAGCTTCAGTAATGGCCATTGTAATTGCAGTGGCAACCATTGCCCCTCAAAGGAAAATGAACCTTATTTTGATTGGGCCTGTTAAGATCTTATATATTGCTCTCATTCTATTTGTTACTTCAACCATTTTAGATTTTACAGATAACACCGGGGGGAAAATTGCCCACATGGGAGGTGCCCTGGCCGGATTCCTGTTTGCCAGATATTACGCCAGGGGAAAAGATATTACAGGTGGATTTGACCGGTTCATGGACCGTATGGCGACCTTGTTTAAACCGAGAAGAAAGAATATGAAAGTCACCCACAAGAGACCTGCTGATGATTACGAATACAACAAAACAAAAGTGGTTGAGCAAAAGGAGATTGACGCCATTCTTGACAAAATTTCTAAAGCAGGATATGATTCGCTTACCAGCCCGGAAAAAGAAAAACTCTTTAACATGAAAGGCCGTAAATAATTATTGGTTCATACTTTCATCATTAATAACTTTTTATAAGGTCTTCAAAATTTATTTCTCAATTTCCAAGAGTAATATTATATTTGAAAATAGAGAATACCCAAAGATCCTATTCGGATAAAAGAAGTTGAATCGTGAGAAAACTGGCAGGAAAAATACTATTGTATTCAAATATAATACTGGCTTTATGCTTGTTGCTGTCTTATGCAGCTCCCCTGATAAATCCTGCCCGGCTGTTTCTTCCTGCATTCTTCGGTTTAGCTTATCCCTACTTGCTTATCGTTAACCTTATTTTTCTTTTTTACTGGATCATACGAATGCGCAAGGCACTGCTCATTTCGCTTGTGGTGATTCTTTTGGGATGGAATCATTTTACTAATTTTGTTCCCATCCGCTTTCAAAAGGCGTCGGCAGCCAACGCAACAAGTTCGTCTATACCGCTAAAAGTACTATCATACAACGTAAGAACTTTTGATAAGTATAATTGGACAAAAAACAGTCAATCTAAGGAAGGGATTTTTGAAACCATAAAAGAAGCTGATCCTTCTGTCGTTTGTATCCAGGAATTCTATACTACAGATAAACCTGGAAAAAGAGAAAGAGATATCCGAAATCAATTAAAAGATTATCCTTACTATTCCATCTATTACAGTTTAAAGAGTGGTGCTACGACAGGATTTGGGATTGCCACTTTCAGCAAATTTCCCATAATTAAAACCAGTCGAATTCCATTTGACAATACTATTAACCAGGCGGTGTATACAGATATCAAGCTTAATTCTGATACTATACGGATGTTTAATATTCATCTGCAATCAATCAGGTTCGGACAAAGAAATTATGCCTTCCTGGACAGTCTGTCGCTAAAATACACCAATAAACAGCTGGCAGAAGTGAAAGACATTAGCAGCAGATTAAAAGAAGCATTTGTTATGCGCGCTGAACAATCTAAAATCATACATCACTATATAGAAGAGTCTGAGTACCCGGTAATTGTTGCAGGTGATTTTAACGACACTCCCGTTTCCTATGCATATAAAAAGATCAAAATAGGCCTCACAGATGCATTTCGGTCATCGGGTAAGGGATTCGGGAATACCTATGCCGGAGAACTTCCGTCATTCAGAATCGACTATATTTTTTATAGCGATGAACTTGAGTCCATAGAATTCGAACGTATCAAGTCTAAATTCTCCGACCACTTTCCCATCACTTCAACATTACAATACCCAGAAGAACCTCTTAGCGAATAACGAGTTTTCCTGATTCAACTTTGTTTTCCAATTGCTATGCTGACAAAAAAATCCTGTGTTTCATTTTCTTCTATATTACTGTATCTATGTTTTTTGTCGAAAAAAATATGATTCCTTACAAATCGTTTTTCTTTTGTTAAGTATCAATATCATAAACTGTTGATAACAGATTTAGTATTCACGGATTTATATCTTATTTTTGAATAAGAAATTAAAACTTAAACAACAGCATATGAAAAAAGTTACATTATTATTAATAGTTGCCCTGGTTGCCGGATCATGTACATTATTTGAAAACCCATCCATGACCCAGGAGGAGATCGATACAATGGTTGCACAAAACGTAGATTTGCAGGAGCAATTGGTTCAGGCCCAACATGAGGCAGGTGTTCAGAAACTACAAGCTCAAGAGTGTGCTAATGTCCTTGCTGAGCTTCAAGGAGCAGAGGCAGAAGTTGCCGCTGGTAAATATATTGTTGTAGTTGGTAGTTTTAAAAACCAGGCATTTGCAGATGAATATGCTGTGAAAACGAAGGCATTGGGTGGACAAGGAAATATTATACCAGGCCCATCAGACTTTAAGTTGGTATCCCTTAGTTCCCACGCAAAACTTGGAGAAGCAGTCAATGCAATGGAAGATGCAAGGAACAACGCCAACCCGGAGGCCTGGGTTTATATGAAGAAATAAGCCATTTACTATTACCTGTCTTTTCAACTGCTGCCAGTCATTATAAATAGTGGCTGAAGCTCGAAGCTTTTAAAATGCGGTCTGAGACGATCTGTATTGTAGTACTTTTTCACATCCACATATTTGCCTGAATTGGTGACAACATCCACCGGTGCATTGTCGTATCGTCCATTTCGAAGCACCACCAGTCTGCCGTGTATGCCATTCAGAATTAAATCCAATGCCAGGTTTCCATAGGCCATTGGCACAATAGAATCTATGGCGTCCGGGTCGCCGCCCCTTACCAGGTAACCCAATTGCTGGTTAATGACATTTACAATCTTGCCATTATTAAACTTTGGTGACAGCTCCTTAATTTTATTGGATACCGCATCACCTATGCCTCCAAGTTTCATATGCCCGAAAGCATCCTTCTCCTTACTCTGCATCAGCATATTATCCATGCCTTTAAAGGTGGCTCCTTCAGATACCAATACAACTGAATAATTGCTCGGATTATGGTGCCTGTCTTCAACAAGAAGTTCTGTAAGTTTCTCGATATTAAATTGATGCTCGGGTATGACACACCTGTTGGCAGCACCGGCCATGGTCGGCAGCATCGCAGTAAAGCCAGAATACCGGCCAAATACTTCCAGCACTAAAATTCTCTCATGAGAGCCAGCGGAAGTACGTAAGGTGTTTGTCATATTTATGGTACGCGTGACACAGGTACTGAATCCAATGCAATAGTCTGTGCCCGCAACATCATTATCCATTGTCTTGGGAATAGCAATCACTTTAAATCCCTCTTTGTATAGCCGAACAGCATAACTTAAGGTATCGTCACCTCCAATTGGAATGAGGTAATCAATCCCCAAAAACTCGAGGTTTTTCATCACCTCCGGGGTGATGTCATTGATTTCATCCTTGAACTTATCAGCAAGGTGAACCGGAACATCTTCTTTTCTTACTTTACTCGGATTTGTTCTTGAAGTATGAAGAAAGGTCCCTCCTGAACGACCGGCCTTATTTACAATCTGCTCTGTAAGCACAGTGAAACAGTTACTATTGTCAGCATCTTTCTCCCTTATGACTTCCATCACTCCTGCCCACCCACGTCTCAGTCCAATAACCTGGTAGCCCTCTCTTAAAGCCCTGATGGTTATTGCGCGAATCGCCGGATTCAATCCAGGAACATCACCTCCACCGGTAAGAATTCCAATGGCTCCCTTTCTCTTAATATTTGCCATAATGTTAATTTTTCTTTTAAATATAAAGGATTCAAATGGCATTGTCAAACATAATCTTAGGCCACTTTCTGCCAAGTGCTGACTAACAAAAAGATACAACAAAAAAAGGTGCTTCACTAAGAAGCACCTTTTAAAAAAAAATTAAAATCTTTCCTATCGTTCCCAGTTCAGGATATTAAAGAAATCATATGATTCGGGATCTTTGACATATTTCCTTGCTGCTCTGTAATCTTCTTTCGTGATATAATGAAGATTATTTCTAAAAATCAATTGAACACGTTCAGAATTAACATCTACTAAACGAGGTTTCACTTTACCATTCTCATCTTCAACATCTTTCAGGTATAGAGGGCTTACCTTTTCACGATCGATCATAATTACACAACCTGTTTCTCCTCTTTCAAAAAGTTTATAAACACCCAATCCCAATCTTGTCGCATATGCCAGGTCATAGGCAACAGGACGACAACAGCGGAGTTCATAACCTATTTCATTCGGACGACTCTTCACTTTAATTCTTAGGGTCTTCAATTCCTGCTGTGTAAGCATATTGAAGATGTGTGATTTACTCACGTTACCCAATTCAGGATGGCCGTGATCGTCGTAAGTAAAATTAATACCTGTATCAATAATCTCTTTATCGCTCATAAAGTGAAACACTCCCTCACTGATAATAGCAACACCATAATCAATTCCCAGGATTCGTCTTTTTACCATGGAAGAGATTACCAATTTGGTAATCTTGTCAAAAGTAATCTTGGTTTTGTCGAACATCTCGGGAATAATGATCATCGGATAGTGAGTAGCAGTTCCAATACCCAATGCCAGGTGACCGGCTTCACGGCCCATTGCTGAAACTACAAACCAGTTTCCACTGGTTCGGGCATCCTCATAAATGGTAGTAGCTAAACGAACGCCCTCTTCTTTTGCAGAGTGGTAACCAAATGTTGGTGCTCCTGCAGGGAGTGGAAGGTCATTATCAATAGTTTTAGGAACATGAATGTTTTTTACATCCAGCTTTTCTTTTACCAGGTATTTTGCTAAACGGTTTGCTGTAGATGCAGTATCATCGCCACCAATTGTTACCAGCAGTTTTACATTATTCTTTTTAAAGAAATCATCATTAAACTCATCATCTTTTGGCTTATATCTGCTCATTTTTAATGCAGATCCACCACGACTGTAAATCTGATCTGCATAGTCGAAATCAAGATATTCAAAAGACGGTTCTTCAGCCAGTAAGCTTTTAAAACCTCCATTGATACCTAAAACGTTATATCCGTTATTAATAAAAATTTTTGTGACGGAACTTATAACAGTATTTATTCCAGGTGCTGGTCCACCCGCACAGAGTATTGCAACTGCTTCTTTCATATTACCCATTTTAAAATATTTGCGATAAATAATTTGCGATTCTCAATTTAAGTTGGCGAAAATACATAAAATTGAAATATAATCATGCTTGAAGAGTTCTAAATAACACCTCACAATTTGATGATTATTTTAATCCCATATTTTTTACAATCATAAGGTCTTCGCCAACAGGGAAAAGGAATACGCTCAAAATATATTAATTGATTCGTTTCGATCCCGGAGAGAGCAGGGATTCTAACTTTATTAACTAAAGTCACTCTATTAACTGTAGTCACTTCAAAAAAAAATCGTATTTTTGCAACTCATTCGCAAATATTATGACTCCGGAGAAGCTACTTTTAAGTCAGAAACTCAGTAAGACCAAGACCAGGGTGAATATCCTGAATCTGCTAATGTTTAGTGATACGCCACTTTCCGGGAAAGATATCTGCAAAGGTTTGACCTCAAAATGTGATAAATCCACAGTTTACAGAACGCTAAACTCACTTTTTGAGAAAAATTTATTGCAGCGTATCATCATCGATCACGAGGTGAAATATGCTTTACGTGACAAGCACCACGCTGCTGCCGAACCGCAACCAGATCATGTACATTTTAAATGCATAAAATGTGAAAAAGTGATTTGTATGACTGATCTTTTAGTGAAAGATTATGTCTTACCAAAAGGATTTGAAAAAAAAGAAAACCAATTTTTAATCATAGGAATCTGTAAGGAATGTCAATAAGAGAAAAGATATATAATTTCTTTCTTATCAGATGGCTCAGGAGCGGTTTTGTGCTGCTGCTTATCATTCCTGTTAAAATCTATCAATGGACTATATCACCAATGCTGCCCGCAACATGCAGATATAATCCTACTTGCTCAAGCTATGCCATAGAGGCCCTTCGTGTTCATGGTCCCATAAAAGGATTAATCATGGGAACAAGAAGGATTCTTAGTTGTAATCCCTGGGGCGGACACGGTCACGATCCTGTTCCTCCGAAGGGTACTCCATTATTCAGTTTTAAAAAATACAAAACAAAATGATAAAAAAATTATTCACGCTGCTCCTTGCAATATTGTTGGTTTCATGTGGAACCACTGAAAAAAGTGATAATACAGCAGCAACTATAAGCGTAAGCATTCTCCCACAAAAATACTTTGTTGAGCAGATTGCAGGGGATTTGTTCAATATCAATGTCATGATTCCTCCCGGAGCAAGTCCGGCCACATATGAGCCAACTCCTCTGCAATTAACTTCTCTTGCCACAACAGACATCTATCTAAAGATAGGGTATACTGCCTTTGAAGTATCCTGGATGAATAAAATAATTTCTGTAAATGAAACCATGAAAGTCATTGATCTGTCGGAAGGTGTTGACCTGATTATGGAGAAAACCCATCAACATGGCGATCACCAGCATGGTAGTGTTGACCCTCATATATGGCTATCACCAAAAAACGCCAGAATAATCTCCAAAAATATTTATACAGCACTGTCTGAAGCTTACCCCGAATATGAATCTATATTTATTGCAAATTTCAAAAACTTTTGTTCGAAGTTAGATTCTTTGGACACCTATATTACTGGCTCCCTTGGTAATCTTGAACAAGTAACTTTTTTCACCTACCATCCTGCCCTATCATATTTTTCAAGAGATTATGGCTTGCATCAACATCCAATGGAGCTTGAGGGAAAAACTCCCACGGCCACACATATGAAAGAATTAGTGGATATTGGTAAATCAGAAGAAGTAAAAATTATCTTTTTGCAAATGCAATTCGATCAGCATAATGCTGAAGTGTTAGCCAAAGAAATTGGAGCGGAGATAATACAAATTAATCCACTTGATCCGGAATGGGATAAACAGATGGTTTATATTACTGAAAAATTAAAGTCAACTATCTAATGAATCAACTACTTGTTACACTAAAAAATGTTGACGCCGGATACGCCGGAATGGGAGTCCTGAAGGATATCTCCTTAAACATCTATGCTAAAGACTTTATTGGCATTATCGGGCCAAACGGAGGAGGAAAAACAACACTCCTGAGAATTATCCTGGAATTGATCAAACCAAGCAGTGGTATTATTGAAAGATATATTGAAAAAGATGATATTGGTTTTCTGCCGCAGGTAAGTCAGTTTGATGATAAATTTCCAATCACGGTATCAGATGTGGTCCTATCCGGAATGACAAGCGGTCTCAAGCTGAAAAAAAGAAAAACAGCACTCACTCAACAAAAGGTTGAAGAAACGCTGGATTCAATTGGTATCACTGGTTTGAAAAATCGCCCAATCGGCGAACTTTCAGGAGGAGAATTACAACGTACTATGCTTGCCAGAGCCATCATTTCCTCTCCAAAAATCCTGGTGCTGGATGAACCCAACACCTACGTTGACAATAAATTTGAGCAGGAACTGTACAGAATACTTAAAAAGCTGAATGAGACCATGGCAATACTCCTGGTAACACATGATGTGGGCACAATCTCACCTTATATCAAGACCATCGCCTGCGTAAATGGCTCATTGTACTATCATACATCAAATGAAATAAGCTCTGACCAGCTGAAAGTATATAATTGTCCAATAGAAATGGTAACACACGGAACGGTGCCTCACAGGGTGATTCAGGAACATAATGATAATTAACATGGAACTTCTTCGTCTACTTGAATATGATTTTTTCAGAAACGCATTTTTCGCTGCATTTTTAATGTCTGTATCATGCGGAATAATCGGCACATATATTGTTGCCCGAAGAATGGTTTTTATTAGCGGGGGGATTACCCACGCTTCATTCGGGGGAATCGGAATCAGTTACTTTTTTGGTTGGCCACCCATGGCCGGAGCTGCAGTTTTTGCACTTATTGCTGCTATAACCACTGAGAATCTCACCAGGAAAAAAATTATTCGAAACGACTCTCTGATTGCAGTAATGTGGTCGCTCGGAATGGCTATTGGGATCATATTTATCTATCTCACACCGGGATATGCCCCCAATCTAATGAGCTTCTTGTTTGGAAGTATCATTACCGTTACAAATACAGACCTTGTTTTAATGCTTTCACTCACTATTGTTGTTTCACTTTTTTTCATCCTTTTCTACAGAATAATCCTGTTTGTATCCTTCGATGAGCAATTTGCAAGAACACGTGGAATACCCGTAATGCTGGTCAACTATTTATTGATAATTTTAGTAGCTCTTACTATTGTTCTAAGCATTCGTGTTGCCGGTATAATACTGGTTCTTAGTTTATTAACCATACCTCAGAACACTGCGAATTTATTTACCAGTAATTTTGGCCGTATCCTGGTATGGTCAGTTATCCTTGGCTTTATTGGAGCATTTATCGGACTGCTGACATCATTTTATTTGAATATACCTTCAGGCGCTACAATAGTATTCAGTCTTGTTACAATTTACATCCTGGGACGCGTAGTAAAGCTAATTACTGGGCGCAGGAGAATCCTTAGTAAATAATTTTCACTAATTTCAACACTGTAAAAAAATGAATCATTCATGGTAGATAAGAAAATTATAGAGGAAGCGTGGGAGAAACGGGAACTACTGAAAGATAAAAATGTGCAGCAAGCTATCAATGAAGTAGTTGAACAGCTAGACAGTGGTGTTCTCAGGGTAGCTGAGCAAATTGGAGAGAACTGGAAAGTGAACGACTGGGTGAAGAAAGCAGTGATTATGTATTTCCCCATCAGGCAAATGGAAACAATTGAGGTCCCTCCTTTCGAATTTCATGATAAGATTCCTCTGAAAAAAGGATATAAAGAAAAAGGAATCCGCGTTGTTCCCCATGCTGTTGCACGTTATGGTGCCTATATAGCCAGCGGAGTAATTATGATGCCATCTTATGTAAATATCGGGGCCTACGTAGATTCCGGGACTATGGTCGATACCTGGGCCACTGTGGGATCATGTGCCCAGGTTGGAAAAAATGTTCATCTCAGTGGTGGTGTGGGTATTGGTGGAGTACTGGAACCGGTGCAGGCGGCGCCGGTAATTATTGAAGATAATTGCTTCATTGGATCCAGAAGTATTGTTGTTGAAGGAGTTAAGGTAGAACATGAAGCAGTGCTGGGAGCCAATGTAGTTATAACAAAATCAACCAGGATTATTGATGTGTCAGGAGAAACCCCCATCGAACACAGGGGTGTGGTACCTGCCAGGTCTGTTGTAATTCCGGGTTCATATACAAAATCATTTCCTGCAGGAGATTACCAGGTGGCTTGTGCCCTTATCGTAGGGAAAAGGAAAGCATCCACCGATCTCAAAACATCACTGAATGATGCACTGAGGGAATATAATGTTGCCTTTTAATGAGGATAGCTTTTGATGCAAAACGGGCATTTAATAATACCAGTGGTCTGGGTAACTACAGTCGCTATACTATTTCCTCGTTTTGTAAATCATATCCCGAGCACAACTGCAAGCTTTATACCCCTTCGATTAACAATAAAATAGACTATCAATCTCCCGAAAACGCAGACATCGAACTTCCGGGTGGTTTTTTCTCAAGACAATTTAAAAGTTACTGGAGAAGTGTGAGTCTTAAAACCCGGCTGAAGAAAGACAATATCGATCTTTATCATGGTTTGTCAAATGAATTACCTCTTGGTATAGCACAATCTGGAATAAAAAGTGTGGTAACAGTTCATGACCTGATTTTCATGCGTCTTCCTGAAATGTATAAATCTTTTGATCGAAAAGTATATCTCAAAAAGACTAGAAATGCCCTCATTGAAGCCGATCAGATAATCGCCATTAGTCAACAGACCAAAGATGACATGGTTGAATTGCTCGGTGCAGATAACAAGAAAATCAATATTATTTTCCAGGATTGTCATCCATGGTTCTACGATGCCTTTGATGAGCATAGATTATCGCAGGTAAAAGAAAAATACCAACTACCCGGTCAGTACCTTTTGTATGTTGGGACCATTGAAAAAAGGAAAAATCTGTTAAAAATAATCCAGGCACTCCATAAGGGCAAAATTGACATTCCACTGGTTGCTGTTGGGAGAAAAACAGACTACATGAATGATATCAATCAATATATTCAGGCAAATAATATTGAAAATATTAAGTTCATTCACTACATTCCCAATCATGACCTGCCGGCAGTTTACCAGATGGCACATGCTTTCATTTATCCTTCTGCTTATGAAGGATTTGGCATTCCCGTTCTTGAAGCCCTGAATTCCAGGTTACCAGTTGTTACCTCACGTGGCGGATGCCTTGAAGAAACAGCCGGTCCGGGTGGATTGCTTGTAGATCCGGAAGATACAGAAGAAATGATCGCATCCATAAAAAAGGTAATTGAAGATTACGATCTGCGCTTAAGATTGACCATTGAGGGACAAAAACATGCTTTGCGATTCAGACCTGAGCATACAATCCCACAGCTCTTTGAGGTTTATAATAAATGTTTACAATGAAACAGGATATTGAACAAGCCATAAAGGTACTCAACAATGGAGGAACAATTCTCTATCCAAGCGATACAATCTGGGGAATTGGTTGTCTTGCTACTGATCCAATTGCTGTCCAAAAAGTTTATGACATCAAAAAGAGAAGCGACACAAAAAGCATGCTTATTCTCCTGGATAATGCCAACAGCTTGCCTTCATATATAGATGAAGTTCCGGAAATTGCCTGGGATTTAGTTGATGCAGCAGACAACGCACTTACGATCATTTATCCTAATGGGAAGAACCTGGCGAAAAACCTGTTACCGGAAGATAAATCCATTGGCATCAGGATTCCCGATGATGATTTTTGCAGACAACTTATTCAAAAATTGCGAAGACCTATTGTTTCAACTTCAGCCAACCTGAGCGGACAAACATCTCCTTCTTTTTACGATGAAATTGACCAGGAAATCATTAATTCTGTTGATTATGTAGTCAAGTGGAGGCAGGATGATCATACCCCCGCTGCTGCCTCATCCATCATAAAACTGGGGCTTGGAGGCGAAATCTCAATCATTCGCAAATAAAACAGGCTGCCGGTCTGACCAACAGCCTGTAAGGAGTGCTCAAACTCCTGCCCTTGTGGGCTCCTGATATCTTATCGCTATAAACTTAACTTCTACTCCAAAGACGATCAAGAAAGAGGAATGTTACAGGGTGGAATGAGTCAATGAGTCAATGAGTTAATGAGTCAATGAGTTAATGAGTCAATAGATCGTTTGTTATAAATCAAGCAAGCCATCTGGCATGCTCGCCGTGATTAACTTCTTTGAATGATCGACAGATTCGATAAAATCAGCATTTAGAGGGAGCATGATCTCCTGCTTGTCAATTTGTAAAATGAGAATTGGATTTTCCGGGCTTTTTACAAAGTCTTTTACTACAAACTCTTGCCCTGTTATTTGATCATGTACGCGGTAATCTATCATGGTGGAGATATCTTCATCTGCGGGACTGGAAGAGGTGATTTTTGAGGCGCTATAAACCTTGCAGTTTACAAGCTTTCTTGCTTCTTCAATACCATCGATAAATTCAAATTTGATAATTACCCTATCCAACTGACCGGATTCAAAAAGGTCTTCTACAAAAAAAGGAATCCGCTGTCCATCTATTAAGATGAACAGCGGATTGTCTATTTGAATATTATCCAGAAGATTGGGCTTGCCCTTCATCTGTAATTCGCCCTTATAACCGTGAGGTTTAATCAGGGTACCAATATGGCTCCCTTGTTCGGACATAAATTGCTCTTATTTTTTGTCTTCTTTCTTTACTTCTTCAGCAGGAGCTTCAACTTTAGCTTCAGGAGCTTTCGCTTCTTCTTTTACTTCTTCAGCAGGAGCTTCAACTTTAGCTTCAGGAGCTTTCGCTTCCTCTTTTGCTTCTTCAGCAGGAACTTCAACTTTAGCTTCAGGAGCTTTCGCTTCCTCTTTTGCTTCTTCAGCAGGAACTTCAACTTTAGCTTCAGGAGCTTTCGCTTCCTCTTTTGCTTCTTCAGCAGGAGCTTCAACTTTAGCTTCAGGAGCTTTCGCTTCCTCTTTTGCTTCTTCAGCAGGAGCTTCAACTTTAGCTTCAGGAGCTTTCACTTCCTCTTTTGCTTCTTCAGCAGGAGCTTCAACTTTAGCTTCAGGAGCTTTTGCTTCCTCTTTTGCTTCTTCAGCAGGAGCTTCAACTTTTGCTTCAGGAGCTTTTGCTTCCTCTTTTGCTTCTTCAGCAGGAGCTTCAACTTTTGCTTCAGGAGCTTTCACTTCCTCTTTTGCTTCTTCAGCAGGAGCTTCAACTTTAGCTTCAGGAGCTTTCGCTTCTTCTTTTACCTCTTCAACAGGTGCTTTTTCAACTACAGGTGCTTCATCCTTCGCTTCAGCTACGGATGACTCTTCAGCTTTTGCTTTTTCTTCTTTTTCAATAAGATCTGATTTCATTTTAGCAATCTCTGCAGCCCTGTCTTCCTTAATCTTCGATTCTGCTTCAAGGCGTTTCTTTGCAGAACTGTCTTTATCAGCGCTAAGCTGATCAACCTTTGTTTGCACTTTGGCTTCTTTTTCCACCATCCAGATTTGGAAACGCTTTTCAGCTTCCGCTTCATCGAAGGCTCCTTTTTTCACACCCTCTAAGAGGTGCTTTTTGTACAATACTCCTTTATAGGAGAGGATAGCTCTACATGTATCTGTAGGTTGAGCGCCCTTTTGTAACCATTCCAATGATTTGTCAAAGTCCAATGTAATGGTGGCAGGATTAGTGTTGGGATTATACTGTCCCAATTCTTCAATAAACTTACCATCTCGTGGCGCCCTGCTATCAGCGGCTACAATAGAAAAAATTGTAGCAAATTTACGACCTCGTCGTTGTAATCTGATTTTTACAGGCATACTCTTAAATTTTAATTAAAAACTATTTTCATAAAATGTGGCTGCAAAGGTAGTATTTATACGTATTTATACAAAGATTTAAAAGAAATTAATGTGGAAGACGATAAGATAATCCAGTACCGATGAAAAAATCAGGCGAAGAGGACGTTACACCTATACCACCGGAGATGTCATATTGAAGATTTGGTAAGATCAAAAATGTAAATCCACCATCTACCATGTTCACAAATTCTCCATCACCAAAATTTCCAAATGTCTCTGCAAAAATGCCTATTCGTTCGGCAAGTCCAATCCCCGCGACAAGGGAGTATATTTTTGCAGGAGCTGCATCATTATCGGTCCATTCAATGCCCAGATTATAGCCCAGGGAAAATTTAGATGACAATGTATGTGAAGCTACAAAGATCAACTGGGGTACCGCATAGTCTGTTGAAAAGTCAGTGTTAAAAAGGGAGGTCTGCACGTGCACAAGCAATGCCATTTCAGGAATCCATCCTTTTTGTTCGGTCAGGTTTATCTTAGCCCCCAATGTTGTTGGACTGACTCCTTGTTGCATCACAGCTATAGCTGGAAAATCTGTCACGTATGTCTTGACAGTGCTGTAATCCATGGCCATCCGGAGTTCCATCCCCTCAAATATCCCAAAACGGAGGAGAGTATCTCCATAGTTTACTTCTTTTTCAGTATTTAATTGCTGTGAATTGTATGTGTATGTGAATCCTGTTTCAATTTGCAGTGTATGAAGAGGGACAGATATCGAAGATTCCGTCTGATCAGGACGATCAGTTACTAAATCATCCGGTTCTTCAATATTCTGAGCTGAGACACCAGCAAATATAAGACCGAAAACCAGGAAAAGGAGCGAAGCATAGGTTTTATTAAAACTCATCAGGTAATATTTTGATGTCAATAAATATAATATTTCTATATGAAACAGGCAGAGATAGACTTTGTTCTGCCAAACCTAGACTTATAAAAATAAAATTCACCTTGCCATTCCAAAATACACACAGCTCCGGAAAGGCGTTTTTCGCCGACTATCCCTTAAAATTACTTATCAACATCCTTCTCATATTCCATAAAATTGCTTAGTTTTATATATTCAATAATTTTTCCTTATAGGCCTGGTATTTAGATGATTAAGTTGTAGGGAGAATAAGAAATCAGTGACTATGTTTTTAATATACGACACAGAGACCACCGGACTTCCCCTTCGCAACAATGCTCCTATAGAAGAGTTAGATAACTGGCCAAGAATTGTTCAAATTGCATGGCAATTACATGATAAATCCGGAGCCCTGGTTAAGCAGGAAAACTTTATCATCAAGCCAGACGGATTTGAAATACCCTATTCTTCCGAGAAAATTCATGGCATCTCCACAGCAAAAGCAACTGAAGCAGGTGTTCCTTTAGTGTACGCGATAACGCAGTTTGCTGAAGCAATTAAAAGCGCTAAGTATATCATTGGACACAATGTAAAATTTGACATTAATATCACCGCTGCAGAATTTCTCAGAGCGGGGGTGGCAAATGATTTGTTACAAAAGCCACATGTATGTACAATGGAATTGACCCGTGAATTCTGTCAGCTTCCCGGTGGCAGAGGAGCAAAATTCAAGTCACCAAAGCTTAAGGAGCTATATTCCATCCTGTTTTCTGAAGGTTTCCCTGAAGCACACAATGCTTCGGCCGATGTAAATGCAACAGCCCGTTGCTTCTTTGAGTTATACCGCCAAAAGATTATAAGTCAAGAGCAACTATCTGTATCCACAGAAGATTACCGTGCGTTTATAGAAAAGAACCCTTCAAAAATCGCTTCTTTTGAAATCGATCTTCAATCAAATTTTAATACAACAGAAGATGTTCCTGGAGAGTCACCTGGAGCTTCGAATGATTCGTCAGTAATGGCTGATGAGGATGTGGCTATGGATGAGATTCCATTTTGCCATCTACATGTTCATACTCAATATTCCATTCTGGATGGTGCGGCAAATATTCCATCAATGATTAAAAAAGCCGTAAACGATGGGATGAAAGCCATTGCCATCACTGATCATGGAAATATGTTCGGTGTAAAGGAATTTCACAACGAAGCAAAAAAACGGGGTATTAAGCCCATACTTGGCGTGGAAGCATATGTTGCCAGGCGTTCGAGAATGTCAAAAAAAGACAAAAATCAGGATGGGAGCGACCACCTGGTTCTCCTGGCAAAATCAAAAGTGGGATACCATAACCTGGTCAAACTGGTGTCATTTGGCTGGACAGAAGGTTTTTATTACAAACCCCGCATTGATTTTGAATTACTAAAAGAGTATCACGAAGGTATCATTGTTTCAACAGCATGCCTGGGAGGTGTTATCCCTCAAGCAATCATGAACCGCTCAGTTGATGAAGCGGAGAAAATAATGCTGGAGTATAAGGAGGTTTTTGGCGACGACTTCTATCTTGAACTGATGCGTCACCGAACAAATGATCCCGAAAAAGACCGCCTTGTTTTCGACGACCAGGTCTTTGTAAACAGGACGCTTATAGAGTTGGGTAAGAAACATAATATAAAATGCATTGCCACCAACGATACGCATTTCATCAATGCTGAAGACGCTGATGCACATGATCACCTCATCTGTTTAAGTACAGGGAGAGACCTGGATGACCCCACAAGGATGCGCTATACCCGACAGGAATGGTTCAAGACTCAGGAAGAAATGAGAGAGCTTTTCAGTGACCTTCCCGAAACCTTGTCAAACACCATTGAAATAGCAGAAAAGGTCGAGGACTATGAATTAAGCTCCAAGCCCATAATGCCTCTTTTTGCCATTCCGGATGACTTCGAAAATGAAGATGAATATCTAAAACATCTGTCGATGAAAGGGGCAGAAAAAAGATATGGTACAATAGATGATGAACTCCAGGAAAGGATGGATTTTGAACTGAGCACCATCAAACGTATGGGATTCCCCGGATATTTTCTAATCGTCCAGGATTTCATTCGTGCCGCACGTGATATGGGTGTTTCAGTTGGCCCTGGACGAGGATCTGCTGCAGGATCCGCTGTTGCATATTGCCTTGGTATTACAGATATTGATCCTATAAAATATGACCTTCTGTTTGAGAGGTTTCTGAACCCGGATCGTATTTCAATGCCTGATATTGACATCGATTTTGATGAAGATGGCCGTGACCTGATATTGAAGTGGGTAGTTAAGAAATATGGACAAGATGCAGTGGCACATATCATCACTTTTGGTACCATGGCTGCAAAAATGGCCATCAGGGATGTGGCGAGAATTCAAAAGTTACCACTTTCCGAAGCCGACAGACTGTCCAAATTAGTACCGGATAGACCCGGTACAACACTGAAATCAGCTTATGAAGAGGTTGAAGAGCTGCGAAAAGAGAGAAACTCCACCAATCCCTTGGTAGCCAATACACTCAAATTTGCTGAGACTCTTGAAGGATCTGTCAGGCACACCGGTTTACATGCCTGCGGTATTATTATTGGAAAAGACAACCTCGCTGAACATCTTCCTGTCTGCAAATTAAAAGATGCTGAGCTTCTTGTAACACAATACGACGGGAAGCATGTGGAAGACGTTGGGATGCTGAAGATGGACTTTCTTGGTTTGAAGACCCTTTCAATAATAAAAGATGCTGTTATCAATGTGAAAGAATCGAAAGGCATTGATATTGATATCGACAATATTCCCATGGATGATGAAGCAACTTTTGAGCTATATGCCCGTGGTGATACAACAGGCTTATTCCAGTTTGAGTCTGTCGGAATGAAGAAATACCTTCGTGATCTGAAACCGAACCGGTTTGAAGACCTGATCGCCATGAATGCCCTCTACAGGCCAGGACCCATGGAATATATTCCAAGTTTCATAAGGAGGAAACATGGAAAAGAGAAAATTGTATATGACATTCCGGTGATGGAAGAGTACCTTAAAGACACCTATGGAATTACAGTTTACCAGGAGCAAGTGATGCTTCTATCACGTAAACTAGCCGGTTTCACAGGCGGACAGGCTGACTCTCTCAGGAAGGCGATGGGCAAGAAGATCAAGAAGATGATGGATGAGCTCAAGGTGAAATTCGTTGAGGGGTGTCAGAACAATGGATATGAGAAGCAAGTCATTGAGAAAATATGGAAAGACTGGGAGGCATTTGCGCAGTATGCTTTTAACAAATCTCATTCCACGTGCTATGCATATGTTTCCTATCAAACAGCATACCTAAAGGCACATCACCCGGCTGAATTTATGTCAGCTGTTCTCAGCAGAAACATCTCTGATATAAAAAAAATAGGATTTTTCATGGACGAGTGTCGCAGGATGGAGATTTCTGTTTTGGGTCCTTGCATCAACGAGAGTAAGCTCAAATTCACTGTAAACAAAGAGGGAGACATCAGGTTTGGACTGGGAGCCATAAAAGGAGTTGGTGAAGCAGCGGTAGAGTCAATTATTGAGGAAAGAAAAACCGACGGACATTTCACCAATATCTATGATTTCGTTGAACGAAACAAACTTCAGGCAGTCAACAGGAAAAATATGGAAGGATTGGCTATTGCAGGAGCATTTGACACTTTTAAGAGTTTTAATCGCAGACAATACATTGAAATTGAAGAAAACGAACCATCCTTTATTGAAAAATTAATAAAATACGGAAATAAGATACAGTATGAGAAAAATACTCCTCAGCAAAATTTATTTGGGGAGATGAACCAGGAAAGCATTACCAAGCCGGAACCTCCCGATGTTGAAGAATGGCACCTCCTGGACAAAATAAACCAGGAAAAAGAGCTTATTGGTATGTACCTGACTGCTCATCCTCTTGACAGATACAAGGTAGAAATTGATTCTTACTGCAACACAAACTTGCACCATCTTCAGGACCTCAAACCATTGGTTGGCAGAGATTTCACATTCAGTGGAATGATAAAAACAGTTAGAGATACCGTGGATCAGTGGAGAAACAAACCTTACTTACTGGCGGTACTGGAAGATTTCACTGAGTCCTATACCCTAAGATTACGAGGGGATGACTACGTGAAATTCAAACAATATTTCTCTCCGGAAGTCGCATTATTAATCAGGGCAACTGTAAATGAATGGAAGCCCAAAGATGAACCAGGAAAGGTAGTCTACTCAGTGAAAGTAAAACACATCACCTTGCTCGCAGATGTTAGAGAAAAGATGGCCAAGGCGGTCCACATAAATATTATGCTGAAAGACATTACTGAAAAAATGATTTCCGAGCTTGAAAAGTATACCATCAGCGGAAAAGGGAAATTATTGAAAGTATCCGTTACTGATGATGAAAGCAAGCTGAAACTTGACCTGTTCAGCCGTAACAGGCAAGTTGAGTTGAGTGATGAATTATTGGCATATTTAAAAAATGCACCAGAAATGGATTTCAGGTTGGAGTGATAAACTTTTTAATTAGTTTTGCGTTAGTATTAGACGGTAATAATATAAATATTGAAACTATGGCATTAGAAGCGACTGACAGCAATTTCGAAGAATTAGTTCTTCAATCAGACAAACCTGTAATTGTTGATTTTTGGGCAGAATGGTGTGGTCCATGCAGAATGGTTGGTCCAATTGTGGAAGAAATTGGAGCAGACTTTACAGGAAAGGCAGTCACAACAAAACTTGATGTAGACAGCAACCCCGGAGTAACACAAAAATATGGAATCAGAAATATCCCAACTATTCTTTTCTTTAAGAATGGCGAAGTAGTGGATAAGCAAGTAGGTGCTGTACCAAAAAGCACTTTAGTTAGTAAACTGGAACCACTTTTATAGTGAGTTAAACAATATTTTTTTACCGCAGCTGAAACGAAAATTTATATTTCTGAATCAACTGCGGTTTTTATTTTTTTGCTATGATAAAAAAGATTTGTGTGTTCGCTGCCTCCAGCCCCGGAATATCAGACCAATACCTTGATGCGTCGCGGATAATGGCGAGTATTCTTGTGAAAAATAAAATTTCTATGAGTTACGGAGCCGGCTCAGTGGGTATCATGGGAGCCATGGCAGATTTGATGTTGGAACAGGGAGGAAATGTATCGGGAGTTATACCTGGCTTTATGAAAAATATGGGATGGGCGCATCCTCACCTTAAGGAGATGATTGTGGTAGACACCATGCACGAACGAAAAGAATTGATGATCGAAGGGGTAGATGCAATTATAGCCACGCCTGGAGGAGTTGGAACCTTAGAAGAGCTGCTGGAGGTAATTACCCTGAAGCAATTGGGACAGTTTCTAAAGCCAATCATCATACTAAACACCAATAATTTTTATGATCCGCTGTTAGAGCATTTCAAAGTAATGGTAGAACAAAACTTTATGAGGCCACTTCATGGCAGCATTTGGCGTGTTGCATCAGAACCGTCAGAGGTATTGAATTTGATTGAAGAAGAGCCTGATTGGGACCCTTCAACCATAAAATATGCTGCTGTTGAAGCAAATATTGGACGCGTCAGAACTTCCGACCAATAACAAGAATATCGTCTACCTGCTCCATTGCACCTCTCCATCTTTCAATCGTCTCATCAAGTATATTACGCTGTTCTTCAATCGATTTGCTAGCAATATGAACCATTAACTCCTTCATATTCTTAGACTTGAATTTCTTCAGTTTATCACCCCCAAACTGGTCTGCATATCCATCTGAGAACAGGTAAATGACATCTCCTTTTTGAACGGCAACTTCCTTAGTTGTAAATATTTTTCCATCATTGTCAATCGACTTGCCTATTGCTTGCCTGTCTGCTTTTGTCTCTATTAATTCTCCATCACGTATCAGGTACATCGGATTATATGCACCTGCATATTCAATGATATTACTTTTAGTATCATAAGCAATAAGAGCGAGGTCCATTCCATCCATCACATCTCCAAGTGCACCTTCCTGGTGAAGCGTCCCAATCACTTCTTTATTCAGCTCTTCCAAAATTTTAGCAGGTTCAAGAATACCATACTGGTTAACTATTTTGTTCAATGAGTTATGCCCAATAATAGACATAAATGCTCCCGGAACACCATGACCAGTACAGTCAACAGCTGCAATAAACTGTTTATTCCCCGCTTCAGTAAACCAATAAAAATCACCACTTACAATGTCCTTTGGCTTAAACATAATGAATGTATTCGGGAAAGGTGATTTCGGAGGGAGAATGGCAATTTGTATCCTTTTTGCATACCTGATACTATCGGTAATATCTTTATTCTTCTCTGTAAGTTCCTCTTTCTGAGCCACAACTTCAGCAGTCCTGTCTTTAACCTTATCTTCCAGGATTCTATTCTCCTTAAGCAAAGCTCTTTCCCTCACTTTGATATAGGTAAAGATTATAAATCCAACGGTCAGCACACAAGACATAATAAACCACCATGTCAAGTAAAATGGAGGCTTTATATGAAAGCTGAGTGCAATTGGCGGATCATTCCATATTCCATCACTATTTTTCGCCTTCACATAAAAGGTGTATTTCTTCGGTGGAAGAGCCGGATAGTTAACCTGTGTTTGATTGCCTGGTGGACGCCAATCCGGATCAATGCCCTCTAACCTAATCTGATATTGCACTGCATCGGGATTAAGAGAAATACATCTATAGTCAAAAATCAGGGAATTCTGACCATGCTGTAGAGACATATTTTCTTCAATGGGGTAGGATTCATAATTTACCAGCAATCCTGTAATATGAGTCAAGGGCTCCATAACGCTTCTTGATTTCAAGCTCGGATTATATTTAGTTATTCCTATTACAGTACCGAACCAAACATTCCCTTCATTGTCAAGGCAAGTGGCGTTTCTATTGGTTTCAATGCCAACAAAACCGCTCTTCTTATTGAAGCCATAAATTTTGTCATCTTCTTGTAAATATTTATTCAAGCCCTTGTTTGTGCCGATGTAAATATTATTATTCTTATCGCAGTTCAGTAGATTAATAAGGTTTGCCAACAATCCGTTATTAACAGTTAAATGTTGTGTTATTTTTTCCGAAGAAGGATCATAAGCCAATACTCCCCTGCCTTCGGTTCCAATCCAAATAATTCCATTATTATCCTCTACAAAACAAGTTGGTGAAATATTCATACCCAGGTCAGGACTAACAAACTCCGTACTATCAATAATTGTAATTCCTTTGCCTTCCATACCTACCCATATTCTGTCTTTTCTATCAGCGTAGACTGAAGAAATTTTATTTCCAGCCAATCCACTTCCCTGGGTAAGTTTATCGAATTTGCGATTATCGATTTCATAATAGATCAAGCCATCGAGTGTCCCGATCCATAAATTATTTTCATTGTCAATACATTGAGCCGTAATAGAATTCAAGTTAATATTGCTGTTTATTCTTGGGTCATAGTTAAAACGACCCGAAGGAGCATAAGTAAAAATTCCCTGACCGTCGGCTGCAATCCAGATACTCCCATTTTTATCTTCATTTATAAAATGTACCTTTTCTCCCTTGAGCTTTTCAAAATCGTTGATATGTGAACCCTGCTCATCGATCTTCAAAATAGAAATACCCTGGTTTGTTCCAATCCAGAATGAATTATCTGACATTTGCTCGATGGCCCATGTCTGAGGATGTATGAGTCCGTCTTCGTCAAAATAAGACACGAAATAGTCACCTTTGAACGCACACAGGCCATTCTCATGAGTTCCAAAGAGCACATTCCCTTCTTTATCCTCCATTATCGCCCAGATTTTCTTTCCGGGCATGCCATTTCGGTGATCAAAAATCTTTACATTATTTTCCGTGTCAATTCTTAATACCCCGCCTCCCCAGGTCCCAACCCAGATATTACCATATTTATCTTCAAACAATGCACTCACCCAATTTGTACTCATCCCCAGCTTAATCAAATCATACATCTTGGTATCATCCCTCCCTGGTTCATACTCATACAAATCCCCACGAAAAGTTCCAAACCAGAAGTTATCCCGACTATCCTCCAGGATTGATGTAGTATTAAAATACCTGGGAAGCCCATTTAGTACCAGGTTATCAAATTTCGTACTGTCATAATTATACTTTTTCACTACCAGGTCTGTCACAAAGTGTAAGATTCCATCATTTGAAATCATACTACTTAAAACCCTATCAGAAAGCCTGCTTCCAGTAAACTTCTCGTATTTCAGCGCTTCAATATCTGCTGATGGATTCTCGATTACGGCAGCACCTGACCCATCGGAAGTAAACCATATACGTCCGTCTGCATCTTCAATAATGGAAGTTATAGTCGTTTTGAAAATTAATTCAGATTCAAGAAATATTTGAAATTCTTTTCCATTATATCGGGTAATCCTTCCCCCGTCATGACCAAACCATATATTTCCAAATTCATCCTCACAGATGGCCCTTACTCCATTTTCTGCCATTCCATCCTCTGCTGTATAATTAATGAACTCCAGCCCATCGAAGCGTGTCACGCCCGCCTGGGTTCCCAGCCAAAAATTATCATTTTGGTCTTGAATTATGTCATAGACCGTAGACTGAGCCAGTCCTTCTGAAACACTGTACTGATCAAAATAATATTTCTGAGAAATAGCGATACCTGGGAGGAGTAACAGGTATAAAAAAATTATTCGTCCTTTCGAACGAATAATTCTTTTTAATAAGTGTTGCATCATATTTAATAATCTTTCGGTATGAAGAAAAATGTTCCGTTTTCATCTTCCAATCCAGCAATTTTTCCAAACATTGGTTTTTGCTGATTGTTTCCCTGCACAGCCGTAGATACCTTCTGTACAATACTTTCAATAGGAATACAAGCATCAGGATTGTTTGCCAGTGTATTGGCAAAGGTCCTTGTAAACTGACTATTATCAACAGCTAATTCATATCCTGCTGAGGAGAATACTTGTGAAGACTTAAATCTTGTTGACTCCCAGTCATCACAACTCTTTATTACGAGTGTTGAGCGCATGGCCTGGTAGAAACTTGGACCGGATTCGCAAGCGTCAGTTACTACAAGAGTATGGGTAACTGATTCCGGGTAAGTTTGCATGGATGCCTTCAATTGGTTCACGTTAAAATAGGTAAACTCATCATCCCTGCTGGCATCAACAGGAATCCAATATCCTGTTTCGTTTACAAATTTACCATGACCAGCATACCACACAAGAATTGATGATACCCTGTTACTTCTCAACAGGTCACGCAACTCGATGGCAAAAAACTTCTCCATTTCAACCTTAGACATGTTTTTCTTTTCAATGAAATTATGAATCTGGTATTGAGACAAAGCTGTTTTCATTAAAGTAACGTCTTTTGTTGGTCCTTCCAGACTAGCAAAAGATTCATATTCTGAATTATTGATAAAGATGGCCCATGTTTTCCCCATAGGATTATCAGCATAGTTGGCAGATTCACGGTTAAGCTTAAAATCTACATTCGATATATTTCCATAAGAATCTTCTGCGGTAACTGTAAATTTACCCCTGTTCTCAACACGAACCCTTGCAGAAAATATCGGATCGAGATCGTCAGGAATGTAGCTTGCTGCCACATCATCAATATAGATTGATTTGATATTACTTTCATCTGAAATTTTACCTTCAACATATATTACCGGGTCGTCAGTATCGAGGAAAATAATGTGATTATCAGACGCATAAGGAGCAATAATATTAACTTCAGGATTATCTGTTTCGGTTCTGATCACATTAAAAATGGCAGTTTCTGAATTATCATATATATCTGTCACCTCAACGGTAATCTGATCTGCATTTCTTAAATTTATACTTGCCAAAAATTTATACCCATTCTCATTTTCTGTTGGCTGCACAGTAAAATCATTCACTTTCAATGATTTTAAAGCACTTTCATCTTCAATCAAACCCGTAAGAGGAATAACATCAATCCCCCTGGGAATATTTACAGTTAAATCTTCCAGTGAAGCGGGATCCATCAGCGTAACCAGCGGCTTGTTTTCCTCCCTGTTTATTTCAAACATACGTTCTTCTGCCTGTGCAAAAAGACGCTGTGCATTACCGTCATACTCCGACATCTCAAGAAGCTTCTCATAATCGGTCATCGCAGATTCGAAATCTCTCATGGCTTCATATGACCTTGCTCTTTTATAAAATACCTCAGCTTTTGTTGGGTCAATTTCCAGTGCGTTAGTGTAATCTACCAGCGCATCTGAATGTCGACTCAATAATTGGTAAAAATCTCCTCTCAGGACATACAAATCAGGATCATTCTTAAACATGTTCAATGCAATTGAAATATCATCAACTGCTTTGGTGAGGTTCATTTGCTTGGCATATATCTGACTCCTAAGCATTAATCCTTCCTTATATCGAGAATTAATTCTGATAACATTATTTACAGATGTCATTGACATTGCTAGATTCTCCCGGTTATAAGACAACAAAGCAAGTGCATAGTGGGAATCCACTACATTTCCATTCTTGCGAATGGACTTTTGATATGCTTCCTGGGCTTCATCGAAAAGCTCCAGCTTCTCATAAACTTGCCCCAGGTTATAGAAATTAACTTCATTCTCCTTCAACCTGAGTGCTTTTTTGCAATCCTCAAGCGCCTCATCATACTTTTTCAATTCAAGAAAAACCTGGGTTCTAATCTGATATGCTTCCACATAGTTCGACTTTTTGCTGATTGCATCATTAAGTTTGGCAAGAGCTTTCCCAAACTCTCCACTTTGATAATATGCTTTACCGGCGTTGTAGTGGACTTTCTCATCTTTTGGTAAAAATACCAACGCTCTCTCGTAATCAGCAGCTGCTTCAGCATAGTTACCCAGCTTTTCATATGTTACAGCTCTGCTCACATAGGCTTTTTCGTATTCAGGATCTACATCAACTGCTTTTGTATACTGCAGTATTGCATCCTCATACTGTTTTACATCAAAGAATTTATCTCCAGCTTTATAAAAACTTTTGGCTGATTGTCCATATGCAAAAGTTGCAAATATCGACAAGGTGATTACAAAAACTATATGTCGTTTCATGATTACTTATTTTTCTTTTCTACGGAATTAAGAGTTATAAAGTTACTCCTAGCACCCTAATTTACACAAATTTACCTTTTTTATCCACTAACTGCTATAATTATTGTTACGAATCTGTTTCTTAAGTATTATAAAACACTCCCAACTCACCTCCTTGAAAATCAAGTGTTTCATTTGGCTCTTTTCGAATTTTTGGGGCCTCAATACCTTGAGAAAATTTCATTTTTCCCCTGAAAACCCTGGCTTCATCCCAAAGTTTTTCAGCAATAAATGCCTCGTGAATCTCCCTGCCTCCTTCAACCATCACTGATTGAACCTTTTGTTCATATAATTCGTTAAGCACATCTTCCAGGGAAAAATCATGATCAATCATAACACTCTTATGCATCCCCGAAAATTGTTCATGCATACAGGAGAAGATTAATGTATCCTGGCTATTGTCAAAAATATTAGCGCTTTCCGGCAAACGACCTTTCCTGTCAAAAGTAATTCTTAGAGGACTATTTCCAGTCCATCTGCGCACATTCAATTTCGGATTATCTGCAATGATTGTGTTGGTACCCACCATTATACCGGCTTCTTCCGACCTCCATTTATGCACCAGGGTTCTTGACACCTCGTCGGTAATCCAGTTTGTGCCAATGGGATCGCCTTCCTGCCTGCTAATATCGATGTAACCATCCATGGTCTCCGCCCATTTTAAAATGATATACGGCCTTTTCTTCCTGTGGAATTTAAAAAACCTCCTGTTCAGGAATTCTCCCTCCTTCTCCAATACACCAACATCCACTTCTATACCCGCATTACGTAATGATGCAATTCCATTTCCACTAACACTGGGAAAGGGATCAGAATTTGAGACCACTACCCTGGGAATTTCATGCTTCTGTATAAGTAAACTGCAAGGCGGTGTCTTCCCGTAATGAGAACATGGTTCCAGGTTTATATACATAGTTGAGTTCTTTAGCAATGATTTATCTTTCACCTGCCTTATGGCCATTACTTCGGCATGAGGACCCCCATATTCATGATGATACCCCTCCCCGATAATCTTATCATCATGCACTATTACACTCCCGACCAGCGGATTTGTTTTCGTGAGACCAAAGCCGTGTGATGCAAGTTCCAAACACCTGCGCATATAAACTTCATCGCTATTTAGTATCTCATTCATTATTAATTATCTTTGAATCATGGGTTCAAATGACATAACAATATCAGAACTTAAGCGCTCTCTGACAAATGAATTGACCTCCATTTTTTCACCAGGTGAAGCACAGTCACATTCAAAACTGATACTGGAACACCTGGGATTCTCAGGAATTTCCATTCTTAGAGAGCCATCTACTGTTATTGATAGCAAAATTCAAGCCGAAATTAAAAAAATTGTTGATGAATTAAGAACCAATAAGCCAATTCAATATATTCTAGGTGAAACGGAGTTTCACGGCTTACTGATAAAAGTCGATAAAAACGTGCTCATTCCACGCCAGGAAACTGAAGAACTGGTCTCGATAATTATAAAAAATAATAACCATAATAATCCTAAAATTCTTGATGTAGGAACAGGAAGCGCTTGCATTGCAATTGCATTGGCAAGAAACATTAAAGGGGCTGAACTAATTGCTATGGATGTTGACCCCGGAGCCATAAGTATTGCAAAGAAAAACGCCAGGAATAATAAAGTAGATATTGAATTTCTTACGGAAAGTCTATTTGATTTTAAGACTATTCCTGGTGAGAAAAAATTAGATATACTGGTTAGTAATCCTCCATATGTTACCGAATCAGAACGAGAACAAATGGCTCCAAATGTTACTGAATTTGAACCGGGGATTGCTCTTTTCGTTGCGAATAATGATCCATTGATTTTTTACAGGGAAATCATCCGGATTGCTAAAAATATTCTGAATGATGATGGGAGCATTTGGCTTGAAATTAATGAAGCCCTGGGTAAAGAAACTAAAGATTTATTTTTAAGAAACGGATATAATAGCGTAGCCCTGCTGAAAGATATTCATGAAAAGGACAGGTTTATCAAAGCAGAAAGATAACATGAGTGAATTTAGACAAATACTGGACCGTGCAGCTCATCTGTGCAGTACAAGTGAAAGATGCCAAAATGATGTCCGCATAAAGATGATAAGCTGGGGACTAAAGGAAGAGGATGCAGATAAAGCCATTAAATATCTCAATGAGAACCATTTTATTGATGACCGTCGTTATGCGACATATTTTGTTCGTGATAAACTTAAATTCAATAAATGGGGACGTATAAAAATAAAGTATGCCCTGCGTCAGAAGAAAGTGGACACGTCTATCATCGAAGATTCAATCTCACAAATTGATACTGAGATTTACAATGACATTTTAGACAAAATATTGCTTTCCAAAATCAAATCTGTTGGTCCACCCGATACGGCCCAAAACAAATCAAAGTTATTACGATATGCTGCACAGAAAGGATTTACGGCATCAGAAATCTTTGATTCTTTATCCAGAATCAATTGTTAATCCTCAACTTTGACCCCTCAATTCAAACTGTTACATTTACAAAAAATACACTATGATAATTACAGAAGAACTCAAAGGTCTCTATGAACGCCTGGCTGAGTTGAGGAGGCATCTTTGACGTAGATGAGAAACTACGAACCATTGAAGAGGAAGAGAAAGTTACCCAATCCCCCGATTTTTGGAATGATCCCAAAAAAGCTGAAGAGCAGTTAAGAAGTATTTCACGAATAAAATCCTGGACCAAATCGTTTGCGGAAGTTGAAACTGCTGTAGATGATCTGAAAGTTCTGGCTGAGTTTCTTGATGCTGGTGAAGCAAGCGAAAAGGAAGTTGAAGAGCAATTAAGTAATGCACTCAGATTAACAGAAGATTTGGAATCGAAAAACATGCTGCAGAATGAGGAAGACAGCATGAGTGCCATACTGAAAATTAATCCGGGAGCAGGTGGAACAGAAAGTGCTGACTGGGCAGAGATGCTTATGCGAATGTATATTCGCTATGGCGAAAGAAATAAATTCAAAGTCAGGGAACTGCATTATCTACCTGGTGATGAAGCAGGAATAAAGACTGTAACACTTGAATTTACAGGGGACTATGCTTACGGTTATCTAAAGGGGGAATCTGGAGTACATCGCCTGGTGCGCCTCTCACCATTTGATTCTGCCAACAGAAGACACACTTCTTTTGCCTCGGTTTTTGTAGCTCCGGTAATCGATGACAGTATTGAAATTGTAATCAATCCGGCTGACCTGGAATGGGATACTTTCCGATCAGGAGGTGCAGGAGGACAAAATGTTAACAAAGTAGAAACCGGTGTACGAGTAAGGCACCTGCCAAGCGGAATTACAGTTGATAATACTGAAACCCGTTCACAACATAAGAACAGGGAAAATGCCATGCGGATTCTACGCTCTCATCTATATGAGATTGAGCTACAGAAACGTCGTGACAAACAGGCCGCAGTTGAAGGATCAAAGAAGAAGATCGAATGGGGATCTCAGATCAGGAACTACGTAATGCATCCGTATAAGATGGTTAAAGACCTTCGTACAAACCATGAAACAAGCAATGTTCAGGCAGTGATGGACGGTGATTTAGGAGCGTTTATCAAGAATTACCTGATGCAATTTGGCGGAGATTAAAATTCATGTTTATGGCAGAAACACACACATAAAAATGTCCAATTGTAAGGACGTCAAGCACACCCTCATATAAATCATCTTTCGTTAGCATAAACATATCCATTGCAAGTTTGCAGGTATATAGTTCCCCACCTCCTGCGGTTATCATTGCGGAGACACCTATTTCAAAAGAGTAAATGATCCAAGTGCAAGGGTGCTACCGAACTACGGGAAGAGTGGGGTTTAAAAATCCTCATCTTCGCCCAAATCACCGCCTGTTGGTTCATAATAGCCCCTTGGCGTCAAACTGAAATTCTTCCCATTCCATTCGTAATAAACTTCATGCTCAAACTGGCCATACCCGGTTAACTCGGAGTCAAATGAATTAGCTGCTGACGGAACTACTGCCTTTACAACATTTCTGAAGCTGGTAATAACGATCCAGATATCCTCCCAATTCAAAGATTCACCAGACAATTCTGATAGTTCCTCAACGGGACTTGACGAAAAAAATTGAATGATGGAATCTGGCTCTGCCTGAGTAAAATTATGCTCAAAAATATCATAAAGAAAAAATGAACTAAAAAAAACTTCTGATTGTCCCCATTCACCATCATCTTCATTAAGATCTCCAATGTAAACAAAAGATGACTCATACTCAGAAACAAACATATAATAGAGCCCTTCTTCCTTATTACAGAAAACCTTGTATTCATCAAACCCTGAAGTTCCATCGCCTGATGTTATTTCTGAAAAATACTTCCCATCCTTAACAGATATCGGTATATATCCACCCCAATCACTTCCAATAAAAAGATCACCCTTGTAATCTACAATTCCATTAAAATACTCCCTGAATAAGTTCAAATAAATATAATCATCATGCATCTGGAACAGATCACTATACCAGTTGTTAATATCCATCTCAGTAATACAAGCATCCTGCCACTTGTCCCCAGGATATACCTCCAAAATCTCAAATTTAAAACTACTTCCATACAGAGGCTCCGAAGTAAACAATTCCTCATATTCATCCTCAATCAACTCAAGCAATCCCACTACTTGCAAATCGCGCGTGTCCTTTAGTTGGACAATCCTCGACTCCCCCTCTTCATTGCTGATTTTAAAACTTTTAATCCGGCTATTAGACTTCCAATGCTTTTTAGTTCCATACCCATTCTTGAACATCACGTAGCGCATATAATCAGGATACCTGAAATCAAGCTGTATGTATTCTCCTACTCCGGATCCTTTTACCCCTTCACTCCAGGAGGCATCAGATCCATCCATTAGATTGTCTGGTGAAAAATTGGCCGTGGAACTGGGTGCAAGTGTTGAACTGGCAGTAGTTAAAGGCCTATACATATCAGCCTCTGCAGCAGGATTCAGATATACCCCTTGTGCAAATAATGATGAAAAAGAGATGGCTAATACTATAAAAAATAAGAAGAATCCCTTTGATCTCGTGATGAATATGATCGCTTTCATAACTGTTGGATTTAGAATAAAACACAATTTAAGGAATATGTGGGAATTAGGCAAAGAGGAAGCTGAAAAGAGAATGAAATGATAGAATTTCAAGTTTGGATTATTCTTTAAAAACTTATCTCATTGATAATCTATATATTATGTGTATTATAAAAAATATTTCGTCAAAAAAATAGCAATTTACTTGATTTTAGTTTACACATGTCATAATATTGTACGAAATTCGTTTGTTTTTACATAATTCGTAAAGTAATGCCATATTCATTAAATCAGAAAAGAAAGAAGATCCTTACACAAGGGAAGACGCTCTTCTGGAAATATGGGTTCAAGAGAGTCACCGTGGAGGAGATTTGTACCGCAGCGCATGTCAGCAAGATGACTTATTATAAGTTCTTTGCCAATAAAACGGAACTTGTCAAAACCATTATTGGAGAGATGTCCAAGGAAGCAATTAGCTCATACCGCGAGATAATGGATTCCGATATTCCTTTTTCAGAGAAGATTACCAGGCAGATTGAAATGAAAATGGAAGGGACAAGAGACATGAGCACTGAGTTTATGAATGATCTTTTACTATATGCTGAACCAGAAATTCAGGAGTACTACGCCAAAATAACAGAGGACACCCTGAAAATGGTGCATAACGATTATGTTATGGCTCAAAAGAAGGGGGACATAAGACCTGATGTTAAACCGGAATTCATCATTTACTTTTTGAACCAGATGTTTGAAATGCTAAAGGATGAACACCTTGGTCAGATGTATGAGGATCCAAATGCCATGGCTATGGAATTAGTAACCTTCTTCTTCTACGGGATACTCGACCGCAACAAAAAGTAAAATGAGTAACAGATTCGCCATACTATCCATCATTGTAATTGTGGGATTCGTAAGTCCTGCAAGAGGCCAGGAATTTGGTCTCGACGGACAGGTGATTGGGTGGACCACTATGAATCCAGGTGATGAATTTCAGCTTATGGGAGGTTTACGCTACATTCCTGAACTAAATTTCAAATTTCCAGTCGGAAACCTGACTATTGAGGGGGAGGGCTCGCTGAATATTTGGGGAAGCACATCATATGCAGGCGATTCGATCAGTTTCGATAAGAAACTAGATCCCTACCGTGCCTGGGTAAAGCTGTCGGGGGAACAGTTCGAGCTGAGAGCTGGTCTCCAAAAAATTAACTTTGGATCTGCAAATATGATTCGTCCCCTTATGTGGTTCGATCAGCTTGACCCAAAGGATCCGCTTGGACTAACAAAAGGAGTTTATGGCTTGCTGGGCAGGTATTATTTCCTAAATAATGCCAACATCTGGCTGTGGGGATTATATGGCAATAATGACCCAAAAGGATTGGAGATATTTCCATCCAAAAAGAATAGCATTGAATTTGGCGGAAGGGTACAAGTACCCATTCCAATTGGCGAGATAGCTGCCACTTATCATCATCGTCAGGCAGACCCTGATGCAATTCTTCCGGATCCGATGAAGATTGGAGAGACCTGTCCCGAAAACAGATATGCCATCGATGCGAAAGTTGACATCGGAGTTGGCGCATGGTTTGAAGGGGCTCTTATTCAAAAAAATAGTGAGCTGCTGAGCTTAGACAATACAACACTTCTAAATGCCGGACTGGACTATTCTTTCGCGATTGGAAATGGATTAAGCATAATGGGTGAAGCCCTTTATTATATGCAGGGTGAAAAACCATTTCAAACTGAACAGGATGTAATTTTTGGTGGGATATCTGTAAGTTATCCCTTGAATATAATTCATAATCTATCGGCTATTGTGTTTGTGGATGCTTCCAACAAAGAATTGTACCAATTCATAAACTGGTCTATGACTTATGACAAATGGACATTTTATACAATGGCTTTCTGGAATCCCGATCAATATCAACTACCTGGATTTGAGCAGGAAGGAAATATATTTAGTGGAGTTGGCTTTCAGTTTATGGCCGTATTTAACTATTAAGCTATGCCAAATTAGTACATTAATACATTTTACCCTTAATACATTGATACAATGAACGAAAAAATTTGTCTTATTACAGGAGCTAACTCAGGAATTGGAAAAGCTGCAGCTATTGAAATTGCACAAAAAGGATTCCGTGTCATTATCGGATGTCGCAACAGGATAAGAGGGGAAGAAGCATTAAAAGAGATTAAAGCAACATCAAAAAATGAAGATATTGAATTGATGCTAATTGACATGTCTTCAAAAAAATCTATACAGGATGCCGTCAATAATTACACTCACGATCATCTTGATGTGTTGATCCACAATGCTGCAGATTTCGATATCAGCAGAAAGAAACCTGTTACGTCAAAAGATGGAGTAGAAACGATATGGGCCACAAATCATGTCGGACCCGTATTGCTAACCCAGCTATTCATGGATAAATTGAAAGCCACTAAACATGCAAGAGTTATCACAATTGCATCGAAGGGACTACTGGTGTTCCCAAAGCTGGAGGTTCACCTGGAAGATCCTGAATTCAAGAACAGGAAATTCTCAGTTACCAAAGCATATTACCAGTCGAAGATCGCCCAGATCATGTATACATATTGGTTGGCAGATGAACTCAAGGATACAAATATCACTGCAAACTGCATCAGAGTCACCAATGTGAAGATTGATATGAATCGCTATCCTAATAATTCAGGTTTCATGAAGTTCATATATAAGATGAAAAGCAGCAATGCCCTGACGCCTGAGAGTATGGCTAAAACATATACTTTCCTGGCTACATCACTTAATCTGAAAACTACAAGCGGGAAATACTTCGACGAAAAAAATACGATCATAAAATCATCGAAATACAGTACAGATCCTGCCAGCATTAAAAAGGTAATGGATCTTACCATGAAATATTTATAACAAACAGTTGACAAACTTTAACACCAAAAAAATGGACAACAACACCATCATCACCATTGATAATCTGGCAAAAAGATTTCCGATTGGAGGAGGCGAATTTACCGCTCTTAAGGACATAAATCTGAAATTTGAAGCTGGCGAGTTCGCCGGATTCGTTGGTCCAAGTGGATCCGGAAAAACCACCATGCTAAATATAATCGGTTCACTAGACAACCCTTCTGACGGAGATGTGAATGTCTTAAACACTTCTGTGAAAAATATATCTCCGAAAAAAGCATCATTGCTTCGCAAGCAACACATTGGCTTTATTTTTCAGACTTACAATCTTATGCCTGTGTACACTGTCTATGAAAATGTTGAATTCCCACTTCTACTCTTGAAAAAATCTGCTGCTGAACGGAAAAAGGCAGTCCTTGATGCACTGGAATGGGTGGGCTTGATGGATAAAATTAAATCGAGACCTAAACAGTTATCAGGTGGCGAATCACAAAGAGTTGCCATTGCCCGGGCCATGGTAAAAAGACCTGAAGTAGTACTGGCCGATGAGCCAACCGCAAATCTTGATACTGAAAATTCTCACCATATCCTGGATACAATGGTAAAGCTAAACAAAGAATTGAATACCACATTTTTGTTTGCTACCCACGACGATAAAGTAATAAAGTATCTGAACAGGATTATCAGACTCGAAGATGGGAAGGTAGTAGCAGATGATATTATTAAAAAATAAAAGGGAGGGAAATCATGATAGCAATTAAACTTGCCTTGCGAAATCTATTTGGAGCAGGTCTCCGAACATTTCTGAACGTCCTGGTCCTCTCAATTTCATATGTAGTGATCATACTACTAAACGGTTTTTATCAGGGATGGGGCGAACAAGCCCGCACTGATTCAGTAAAATGGGCATACGGTCAGGGGCAACTCTGGCACGCATCCTATGATCCTTATGATGCATTTACACTAAGTGATGCTCATGGAGCTATTCCTGAGTCACTGAACAATGCAGTTGCTAAGGGTTCAGTTGCTCCGGTACTTCTGGCACCCGCAACTGTTTATCCTGAAGGAAGAATCCAGAGTATCTTACTAAAAGGAATTTCCACCAATCAAAAAGCCATTGCACTCCCCTCTGATTTAATGGTAGCAATGGGAGATGAAATACCAGCCATGATGGGCACAAGAATGGCAAAATCAATGAATGCCCAGGTTGGCGACTTCATATTAGTCAGATGGCGTGATGCCAATGGAACCTTTGATGCTGTTGAAGTTAGGGTCGCAACAATTTTCAATACGCCTATGCCTACTGTTGATGCTGGGCAAATATGGATCCCATTAGAATCCATGCAAAAGATGCTGGGTCTGGAGAATGAAGCAACAATGATCATTTCCGGGGATGAATCTCAAAATAATGCTGAATTTTCTGGTTGGGAATATCAAAGCCTTCCGGATTTATTATCTGATATAGATGAATTGATCGAAACTAAGAAAGTTGGTGGATCAATTATGTATCTAATCTTACTCGCACTGGCTTTATTGGCCGTTTTTGACACACAGATTTTATCCATTTTCAGAAGACAAAAAGAAATTGGGACCATCATTGCAATGGGGATGACAAGAAGACAAGTAATTGCCATATTCACGGTTGAAGGAGCAATGCATGCTATCCTTGCTATATTTCTTGGTGCATTGTATGGTATTCCTCTTCTGGTAAACATGAGAACAAATGGATTTGCCATGCCAGAGTATGCAGATGACTTTGGAGTGCCGATCGCTGACACCATTTTTCCGGCATTCAGTTTAGCACTGATTCTTGGGACAATTATACTGGTTACTATTACCACTACTATTGTGAGTTATATACCCGCAAGAAGAATTTCAAAGATGAATCCTAATGATGCTATCAGGGGTAAGATTCAATAATCAGTAGCACTTAAAAATTAATATTATGTTAAAATTTTTTATACAAGGAATATTAAGGGACAGACAGAGAAGTCTGCTGCCCATTATAGTTATAACTATCGGTGTGACTATTGTTGTCCTGTTACAAACATACATAACAGGTGTTTTTGATGACATGATAGATTTCAATGCCAAATTTTCAACTGGCCATGTAAAGGTGATGAGTCAGTCCTACTATGAAAATATGGATCAGATTCCCAATGATCTGGCTTTGCTGGAAACTGGTGAGTTGATGGGTGAGATTCAAGATCAGTATCCAGGAATGAGCTGGAGCGAAAGAATCAGCTTTGGAGGGCTGATCGATGCTCCGGATGAAAACGGAGAGACAAAAGCACAAGGGCCTGCCGCAGGAATGGCCATTGATATGATCTCTGAAAATAGTCCTGAAATTGAACGCTTAAACCTGGAAAATTCTATTGTAAGGGGGAAGATTCCAAAAACCAGCAACGAAGTGTTGCTAAGCGATGATTTCGCCTCTAAATTAAAGGTGTCACCAGGTGATCAGGTAACACTTATTGGTTCAACTATGTATGGCGCCATGTCTATAACGAACTTCACTGTATCCGGAACTATTAAATTTGGCGTTATGGCACTGGACAGGGGTGGGATAATTGCAGATATTTCAGGAATTAGAGAAGCTCTGGATATGCAGGATGCCACAGGTGAAATATTAGGATATTTCTTCGACAACAGTTACGATGACCTCAAAGCCATTGATTTATCAAAAAACTTTAATGAACTACATTCAGATTCCACTGATGTTTTTTCACCTACAATGGTTCCTCTAAGGGAACTTAATAATCTGGGTAGTATGCTGGATCTCGTTGGTTCCTTTTCTGGTATCTTGATCTTCATATTTGTTTTTGCTATGTCAATAGTCTTGTGGAATGGTGGACTGCTGGGTGGACTGAGGAGATATGGAGAAATGGGTTTGAGACTCGCCATTGGCGAAAAGAAAGGGCACATTTATAGAAGCCTGATTAACGAATCAATCATTATTGGAATTATTGGGTCTGTTATCGGAACAGCTATTGGACTCTTTTTCTCCTCCCTCCTGGAAAAAGGAATTGACATGTCAGGAATAATGCAGGAGTCTTCAATGATGATGTCACCGATTTTTAAAGCTGACATTACCCCTACCGCGTATTACATTGGATTTATTCCTGGAGTATTGGCAACGATCGTTGGAACGGCCCTTGCCGGGATAGGAATATATAAGCGTCAAACCGCACAGTTGTTTAAAGAATTGCAAGCGTAGAGAAGTAATTAATTGTGTCTATAAGAGGCTTATCGCTACTCTTCAAAAAAAACACCAAATTAAAAAGAATATAAAATGATAATAATAATAACGATAATATCCGCTTTTCTTTTCCAGGGATTGCTTTTTGCACAACCATCAGGAGATGAAATTCTGGATCGAATAGACAAGAATATGTCTGCAGATTCCAGGCATGTTATTTCAAAAATGGTCATCCATGGCCCACGTGTTTCAAGAACTGTCGAAGCAGAAACATGGTCTGTTGGTGACGACAAGTCATATACAGAATACCTGTCACCATCCAGGGAAAAAGGGACGAAAATGCTAAAACTGGAAGAACAATTATGGATCTTTTCACCAAGTACAGACAGAACCATCCAAATTTCAGGGCACATGCTCAGGCAATCTATGATGGGATCAGATCTGTCTTATGAAGACATGATGGATGACCCAAACCTGCGAAGCAAATATGACGCAAAAGTAACCGGTAGCGAAGAATTTAACGGGACAGATTGCTGGGTCGTAGAGTCCATTGCAAACGCGGCAGATGTTACGTATCAAAAGAGAAAAATGTGGGTCGATAAAGCCAGGTATTTACCTTTGAAGGAAGAGCTTTATGCAAAAAGCGGAACCCTGTTGAAGAAAACAGAATTATCTGAGATCAAAAAAATCGACGGTCGCTGGTATCCGGGCAAAATCGTTTTCAAAGACATGTTGAAAAAGGGAGATGGAACAGAATTCATTGTCGATGATATTGAATTCAATGTGAAGGTACCTGAGCATTTATTAAGTAAGGCGGCACTTCGTTGAAAGATCAGAGGTGTGCGCTCTGCGGTATGCGCAAAGCGCACACCGCAATCCGAAAATATAAAAAGTCCTCTGATATTTTTCAGGGAACTTTTTTTTTACCTTTACCCTATACAAAACCATTCAACATGAAAAAAGTAATTGCCCTACTGTTCCTGGTCGCGGTATCACTGAACGGCTTCTCCCAGAAGAAACCCATTCTTGATGGCGAAACAAAACTAAATGGCTTTGAAAAGCATGAGTCGATGCGATCAGAGTCTGCATATGATACGCTCCATTGGCAATATATTGGACCGACAAATATTAGCGGGCGATGCACTGATGTGGAAGCTGTAAGACCCCGAGGAAAAAACTATACCATATGGGTAGCGGCAGCCAGTAGTGGTATATGGAAAAGTGTTAACGAGGGTGTAACATTTGAGCCGGTTTTTGAGAATTACGGAACAACAACTATTGGTGATATTGCTATCGCTCCATCGAATCCGGATATCGTTTGGGCCGGGACAGGTGAGGCAAATATTTTCAGGTCATCCAATGCAGGTTGTGGTGTTTATAAAACAGTTGATGGTGGAGAATCGTGGACCCATATGGGATTGGAAAATACATTTACAATTTCAAGAATCATTGTTCATCCGGAGAACCCGGATATTGTTTTCGTAGCATCAGCAGGACATGAATGGACCCATAACAAGGAGCGTGGTTTGTACAAAACAGTTGATGGTGGAAAGAATTGGATTCAAATAAAATATATTGACGAAGAGACGGGCTTTACAGATCTTGTAATGCATCCTGGGAACCCTGATATTTTATATGCTACCTCCTGGCAACGCACACGTTTAAAGTGGAATGATCCGAGAACTTTCGCAGATCATAAAAATAATTCCGTGTGGAAATCAATTGATGGCGGGGAAAGCTGGGTGAAGATGGATAAAGGATTGCCCAAACCGCAATTCCGCGGACGTATGGGAATCGACGTATCCATGTCGAATCCTGATGTAGTTTATCTGTTCATGGACAATTATGACCTCGCTTTTAAAGCCAAAAAAGGTGAGCTCGATAATTATGGAAGACCTCAACAGGATATTATCAATGGGGCCATGGTATTCAAGTCAGAAGATGGTGGGGAAAGTTGGAAACAGACCAGCGGAAAATCAAAAAAGATGAAAAAGCATATGCAAAATCATTCGGCCACCTATGGATGGGTATTCGGACAAATGCGCATAGATCCAAACGATGAGAATACTATCTACACCCTGGGAATCTGGCTTAATCAATCATTCGATGCAGGGGAAACAACAAAATCAATCAGGGCTATTCATGTGGACCATCACAGTCTATGGATCGATCCAGACAATTCCAACTACCTGCTGTCAGCCCATGACGGAGGAGTCAGTGTATCTTACGACAAAGGTAAAAACTGGCGCAGCTTAATTAAGGAACTTCCCTTAGCACAATTCTACAACATCGCCTATGACAATCATGAGCCCTTCAGGGTATACGGATCCATCCAGGATCACCACAGCTTTTATTCTGAAGTGGACATGTCAAGAGGACGAGACAATTTCAAACCTACAGAATGGAAGTATACCATAGGCGCTGAAGGAAGTAGTCATGTGATCGATCTCAGGGACAACAACACAATACTGGCATCTCTTTTCTATGGGAAACTAGCCAAGGCCACTGTAGAGAATTATCCAAAAGACATGGAGTATGTTCTCCCTTCAACCTACCCGGATGAAACGGAATTTCGTGGACAGTGGATGGCACCAACCATTCTTTCACCACACAATCCGGATATCGTTTACCATGGTATTCAATATGTAATGAAATCTCTGGACCAGGGTGAAACATGGCAAAAGATAAGCGATGATCTTACATACAACGACCCGAAAAAGATGGGCGATATTAGTTACCAGACTATTACAGCTATCGACGAATCACCATTCAGGGCAGGTCTGCTCTATGTTGGAACCGATGATGGTCGCTTATGGAGAACAAAAGATGGAGGTAAAACCTGGGAAGATATTCGTAAGAATCCTATTCCAGTGAGGTGGGTTTCAAGAATAGTTGCTTCGAAGTATGACATGGGCACAGTCTATGTTACGCAAACGGGCAGACGAGATGATGATGCAGAAGTTTATATTTGGAGATCAACTGATTTTGGGGATACCTGGAAAGATATTTCTAAAAATATTCCTGTTGGCCCGGTTAATGTAATTCGTGAAGATCCAATCGATAAAAATATTCTATATGTCGGTACGGATGTAGGAGTTTATGTGTCAAAAGACAGTGGTGATTCATGGAAAGTATTAGGTGACCTACCTTGCACCTATGTGCACGATCTGCAGATTCATCCGCGCGAAAACATAGTAATCATTGCCACTCACGGACGCGGCATGTTTGTACTGGACGCTAACCCTGTGAATGAAAAAGATAAGCGTGGAAAGCGAGGTATTTGGGAAGATTGATAAAATAGGTGTTAGGCATTAGGCATATAAATACTTAATAAAATAGACAATGGTCATCTATCACAATCCAAGATGCAAAAAATCAAGAGCCGGAGTAGCTTTCCTGGAAGAAAAGGGTGTAGATTTTAAGATAAGACGCTACCTGGATGATGCACTTGCAGAGGAAGAATTACGTAAAATACTTATGAAATTAAATATGCCTGCTCAGCAACTCGTAAGGACCCAGGAAGAACAATATAAGAAGGAGTTGAAAGGAAAAAATTTCACTGAAGATGAATGGATAAAAATCTTACTCGAGAATCCAAAACTCATTCAACGACCCATTATTGAAACCAAATATAAAGCGATTATCGGAAATCCTGTTGAAAATATTGAACCCCTGGTACAACCTTTTGTGTAAAAAATCGTACTATTAAAAAAACACATAAACCATGAAACGCTCAATAATCATATTATCAACATTGGTGGCCTTTTTTGTTTTTTCATCCACCTCCTGTGAAAATGAACCTTCAACACAAATCAAGGCGATTGAATCTTCCATTTATAATCAGATCAAAGCTCACCGCTTAGTGTCAGACCCAAACGACAATTTGGTTCACCAATATGTGATGGTACAAGAAGCACAATTATACAGCGCGTCTATGGCTTTTGGAATCCAGGAAGTAGATACATCCGGTATCGATCCACATTGGGCCATTTTACATGACAAGTTTGGTGGCACGAATGACTTAACGCTCGTTCAGAGTATTATCAGTTCAGCAACGGCACAAGAAATTGTACAAATCTGGAAAGACAATCCGGAAACCAACAGTCTGCTGCTACTGGACTACTCTCAGTGTGGAGCAGGGGTTGAGATCAGTAATGGCATTGCATATGTAACCGTTCTGATGATGCTGGTAGAGTAATCTTTACTTAATATAAAATATAGAGACGCGCCATCCGGTGCGTCTTTTTTTATATCCCTCCCTGTTCAACAATATCTTAATCTTTAGCCATACTCCACATCTTTTCACTATTTTTAAAACAAAAATTACCACGATGGACTACAGAATTGAAAAAGACACAATGGGTGAGGTGCAGGTACCTGCCGACAAGTATTGGGGAGCACAAACGCAGCGTTCTCTGAATAATTTCAAGATTGGAAATGTAAAAATGCCACTTGAGATAATCAAAGCCTTTGGATATCTTAAGAAAGCTGCTGCTGCTACAAATCTTGACCTGGGTGTCTTGCCCAAAGAGAAAGCAGATGTGATCATGCAGGTTTGTGATGAAATCATTGAAGGAAAACTCGATGATGAGTTCCCACTTGTGATATACCAAACAGGATCGGGCACACAGTCAAATATGAATATCAATGAAGTAATTGCCAACAGGGCACACGTTATTCTAGGAAACAAATTGGGTGAAGGAGATCTCTTAATTCATCCGAATGACGACGTCAATAAATCGCAATCTTCAAACGACACTTTTCCAACGGCTATGCACATTGCGGCCTTCCAATCGTTAATGGAATATACCATCCCGGGAGTCAAGGAACTACGCGATACCCTAAAAGCAAAATCAGATGAGTTTAAGGATGTGGTTAAGATTGGAAGAACCCACTGGATGGATGCAACTCCACTTACCCTTGGACAGGAGTTTTCGGGTTACGTTTCACAATTAGAGCATGGACTAAAAGCATTGGTATTCTCCTTCGACCATCTTTCAGAAATTGCATTAGGAGGTACGGCTGTTGGTACAGGAATCAATACTCCTGAAGACTATGACCGCCTGGTGGCTTCTTACATTGCAAAATACACGGAACTCTCGTTTGTAACAGGCACTAATAAATATGAAGGTTTGGCGGCCCATGATGCTATTGTTGAATCACATGGGGCCTTAAAGACCCTGGCTGTCAGTTTAATGAAAATTGGAAGTGATATTCGCATGCTGGCTTCCGGACCACGTTGTGGTATTGGAGAGATCATCATTCCGGCAAACGAACCCGGTTCATCCATCATGCCCGGGAAGGTCAACCCAACACAAGCCGAAGCACTAACCATGGTTTGTGCCCAGGTATTGGGAAATGATGTAACTATAAATATCGGTGGCAGCAATGGACATTTTGAACTCAATGTTTTCAAACCAGTAATGATTGCTAACTACCTTCAATCTGCCCGGCTAATTGGAGATGCCTGCTTATCGTTTAACGATAATTGTGCTGTAGGAATAGAACCTAACTATGACAGGATCAAAGAGAACCTGGATAATTCCCTGATGCTTGTTACTGCTTTGAACACCCATATCGGTTACGAAAAAGCAGCCAAAATCGCCAAAAAAGCACACGAAGAAGGAAGTACCCTGAAAGAAGCAGCTATCGAACTAGCTTACCTCACAGAAGCTGAGTTTGATGAGTGGGTGGATCCAAGGAAAATGATTGGCAGGTAAACCACCCCGTCCGTCTGCGACGGACACCCCTCCTTGAGAAGGAGGGGAAGTAAAACTAATCTCTGAGGATAAAGACGAAATCACCACCTTCGTCCCCAACCTTCTGAATCGTTCCATATTGCGGAACATTATCACTATTATTCATAATAGCCGGACGCATCTGTGAAAACAGCTGTTCTGAAGAGAAATACTCAACATTATTCCCCTTAAGTTGCTTCAACAAGAATTCAATGAATACACTTTGATCAGGAACCTCTTTCAGATTACCACTAGTTATCGCTTTCCTGCTGGGTAGTTTATATAACTTTTCAATTGAACTTGAGTTATTAAATGCCTTTCTGGTTTTAAATATACCTCCGCTAAAGCATGCATCTGCAACAAGCAGTGTGTGCTTTGTTTTCAACACATTAATATAGTTCGTGAGATCTGTATTGGGAATCCAATTTACAGGATTGTCACTATATGCATCACTTGGCAACCAATAACCTGTCTCCATCTCTTCATCCCAGTAACCGTGACCTGCATAATAGATCAATAGATTATCCTGTTCGGTTATAGTGCCTCTCATCTTGTGGAGGGTACCAATAATATCGGCCTTTGTTGGATTCTTCAGATAAGTGATATCCTCTTCATTGAAGGTGTACCTGGAACTAATGATCTTATAAAATTTATCTGCATCGTTGATCGGTTCTTCAAGATCATTAATAGTAGGATCGTCATAATCTTCAACTGCAATGATCAAGGCATAATACCTGGCACTGGAGAGATCATAATTGATACGAACAAGGTCTTCAATCTTTTTGCCAGACATCGTAACTGCTTCCAGTTTTATGCTGTTGTTACCGAGTGTCAGATCAAAGGTCTCCTGAATAAAAACTTTTGTTCTGGATGAGTTGCCATCCATAATTTGATTTTTATAAAATTCTCCGTTAACAAAGATATTTACAACTCGTATATCCTCAGAGGAATAGATCGTAGCCCGAATATCGTATTTACTCTGTGAAGTATTAATGCTGTTTAATGTTGGAGCCACCCAATCAACTCTGTCATTTCCCGTAGCAGTTGATTTCGCTGTTGCCTCTGACTGTGTTTGCGGCTGTGTTTTAGTCACCGCGGGTTTTGTCATTCGAAAAGTAGTTGACGAAACATTCTTCTCTAATGGCTTTTCAACTGGTTCCTCAACCTTTTTCTTCGACATCGATAGCTTAACAACGCCGCTGCTTTTCTCATCAGATTGCGCAAGAAGACTGGCATAACCAAACAGACATAAAACAGCTATAAGTACAATGCGGTTTTTCATAATTCCTTTATTAGAAGATCACACCTATTCCAAAAATAGAGGCAGAAAAATAATACGGAACCACTGCAATTCCAAGATCCACGACTATTCTTTTAGCTACAACGCCCGTGAATCCACATTCAATTTGCATATCAATATTATCAATGCCCAAACCTGCATAACCATGAAGCCTGTAATTATCATTCCCCAGAATGTATTTTGAAACCCCGGCGACTGCTGAATAACCTGGCTCATCATATCCTCCCGGCTCCCAATCCCAACCATATCTCACCGCTCCGTAACCTCCCCAATTACCTAAGTAACCGGCTTTTATACCAAGAGGCCGCATTTTTTCCCAAAAATCAAAGTCGATCCAATACCCTCCTGCACTTGCACTGTAAATAGCATATATATTCCTATCAAACTTTTTCTTCCCTTTTGTAGATTTTGGAATTATTTCAGACATGGCATTCTTCACTGCCCCACTCTCATCTTTTGTTTTTTTAACTACACTCTCATCTTTTGTAAGATCCACCTTTACAAAAAACTCAACATTTCCAACTTCATCAACATCATTAAACACATTCCAGACTATGGTATTGTAGCTTTTCCCACCCCGAATGTTCGAACCAACATCACCAATTACACTTTTTGGCTCAAATACAACACCCCCATCGATTGAACATGTCAAGGTCACAAAATAAAGTTGTTCGGAAGTTGAACCGCCAATACGATAATTGATATTCAATTTTTCACCATCCTGTTCAACCTGGATATTTTCAACAGTTTGTGCAGTCAGGATACCAGTAAATAATACCAAAAGAGAGAAGGATAAGAGTTTTTTCATCTGTATGTGGTTTAGTGTTTTATACCCTGAGCAACAACTGAAAATACTGATTTGCTGTACAAATTATAAAAATAATATTGGATGACGAAATTATTTTTAATTACAAGCTCTCAAATCTACCTTCGATATGTCAAAGATCATAATCCCCATACACAAATAATAATTACTTTTACAGACCGAAAAATTCACGATGAATGAACACAAAACAAAAGATCTCAAAACTGTTTAACCAGTTTCCCGAAATCAGCTCTAAGGATTGGAAGGAAAAGGTGCATACTGACCTCAAAGGAACAGACTTTGATAAAAAGCTAGTCTGGCATAGTGCAGAAGGAATCAATGTTCTGCCATATTACCTTCAGGCAGATATTGATAAACTGCCTCATACAAAAATAAACCCTGATGCTTTCCCATATGTCAGGGGAGAAAATAGTAAAGGTAATGATTGGAAGACCAGGCAAAATTTCAATGTAGCTAACAAGCTCAAAGAGGCCAATAAAAATGCCCTATCTGCCATTGAGAAAGGAGCAAATTCCATTGGATTTAAATTATCCCACAAATCTCCTGTCAATTTCAATGCCATTGGGGAACTCCTGGAAGAAATCGATCTGACAGCCATTGAAATAAACTTTAACGGGATTAACAATCCGCTTGAATTCTATAATTTTCTTATTGAATATGTAGAAGGAAGCACCAATAAATTGTCTGATCTTAGCGGCTCGCTTGGCGTTGATCCAATTGGCAAATCGACACTTAGCGGGGAGATTGATGAAGCCATGTTTTCCTCCTTACCTGGCCTCATCAAAAAAGCACAAGCACATACACCCAACTTCAAAATTATCGGAGTAAATTCGCATCTTTTCCAGGATGGTGGATCAACATTGGTACAGGAACTTGCTTTTGGTCTATCAGTTGCCAATGAATACATGGACAAGCTAACTTCCAATGGTGTAACACCCGGAGAAGCAATGAATTCAATCCTGTTTTCTGTTGCTGTTGGACCAAATTACTTCATGGAAATTGCCAAACTGAGAAGTGCTCGTTGGTTATGGTCAGTCATATGCAAGGAATGGGGTATTCCGGAAAAGGAAATTACTTTGAATATCCATTCTCAAACAGCAAAATGGAATCTTACAGTATATGATCCCTTTGTGAATGTCTTGCGCAGTACCACTGAAGCAATGTCTGCAAGTCTTGGAGGAACAAATTCGATTTCTGTTCATCCATATGATTACTCATTCAGCGAGGAAAATGAATTTTCCGGTCGTATATCAAGGAATTTGCAGATCATTTTGAAGGAAGAAGCATATTTTGACAAGGTTGCTGATCCTGCAGCTGGTTCGTATTATATTGAAACACTTACCGACAGCATCGCTGAACAAGCATGGATCTTGTTCAAGCAAACAGAAGATGACGGGGGATATCTTGAAGCTTTCAAAAAGGGACTTATCCAGGAGAAAATCGGACAAGCCCTAAGCAAGAAAAAGGAACGAGCCGGTTCTCGAAGGGAGAGTATTCTTGGAGTGAACCAGTATCCGAATTTTAATGAGATGATCCTGGATCAGTTTCATCCGGAGTCTATCTCCGCAAAAGAGTCAAACTCAACCTACCAGGCACTTGGTCAATATAGAATATCTGAAGATTTTGAAGCACTTCGTTTACAAACAGAAAAGAGCGGTCAAAGACCTAAAGTGTTTTTGCTCAAGTACGGCGATCCGGCATGGAGAACTGCCAGGGCGATGTTCGCAGGAAACTTCTTTGGTGTAGCCGGGTATGAAATTATTGACTCATCCGGATTTGAAACAATCGAAGAAGGGATTAAAGCAGCTATCGATGCTAAATCAGATATTGTTGTACTCTGCAGTGCTGATGCAGCATACGCTGAAATTGGACCGGCTGTTTATACTGCAATGAGTGATCAATCAGAAATAGCAATAGCAGGATACCCAAAAGATTCAATTGATGATTTGAAGAGTACCGGTATCAATCATTTTATTCATGTCAAGACTAATTTATTAGCTAAACTAACAGAGTTTAATAATATCTTGAAGATTAGTTAGTGCCGTATTTTCAGCGCTCAACTCTCAACATTAACCGAGGCGCAGCCGAGCACAATAAGACTGCAAGCCGAACTAAACTTTAAAAAATGAGACCAGATTTCAATAAGATAGATTTTAGAAATTTTTCCTTTTCAGAAAAAAACATTTCTGAATCAAAAACAACATGGGAAACCCCCGAACATATAAATATAAAGCCGGTATACACAGCAACAGACCTTGAAGGCATGGAGCATTTAAACTATGCAGCCGGTCTTCCACCATTTTTACGTGGACCATATTCCGCAATGTATGCCATGCGTCCGTGGACCATTCGTCAGTACGCCGGGTTCTCCACAGCTGAAGAATCAAATGCATTTTATCGCCGAAACCTTGCTGCAGGACAAAAAGGATTATCCATTGCTTTCGATCTCGCCACGCACAGAGGATATGATTCAGATCATGAACGTGTTGTGGGAGATGTGGGTAAAGCAGGGGTAGCCGTTGATTCTATCCTGGATATGGAAATTCTGTTCGACCAGATTCCACTAAATGAGATGTCAGTTTCAATGACCATGAACGGTGCCGTACTTCCTATTTTAGCATTCTACATTGTAGCAGGACTGGAACAGGGTGCAAAACTTGAAGAGCTCACCGGAACGATTCAGAACGATATCCTGAAAGAGTTCATGGTTAGAAACACCTACATCTATCCGCCAAAGATGTCCATGAAGATCATTGCTGATATATTTGAATATACATCGCAGAAGATGCCTAAGTTCAACAGCATTAGCGTATCGGGATACCATATGCAGGAAGCAGGAGCAACAGCAGATATCGAATTGGCTTATACATTGGCAGACGGACTGGAATACCTGCGTGCCGGAATTGATGCCGGAATTGATATAGATGCTTTTGCACCACGGATCTCCTTTTTCTGGGCCATTGGGATGAATCACTTCATGGAAATAGCAAAAATGCGGGCAGCACGCATGCTGTGGGCAAAAATTGTAAAAGAATTCAATCCGAAGAACCCTAAATCTATGGCATTGAGGACCCATTCACAAACTTCCGGCTGGAGTCTTACAGAGCAGGATCCTTACAACAATATCTCAAGAACATGTATTGAAGCCATGGCTGCGGTTCTTGGGCATACCCAGTCGTTGCATACCAATGCACTTGATGAGGCCATTGCCTTACCTACAGATTTCTCTGCGCGAATCGCAAGAAATACGCAGCTATATTTGCAAGAAGAAACAGATATTTGTCGCTCACTTGACCCATGGGCAGGTTCCTATTATGTAGAAACATTGACGCATGAGATTGCCGAAAAGGCATGGGAGCATATCCAGGAGATCGAAGAATTGGGTGGAATGACAAAGGCCATTGAAACCGGTTTGCCAAAGATGAGAATCGAGGAAGCAGCAGCCAGGAAACAGGCCAGGATCGACAGTGAAAAAGATACTATTGTCGGAGTCAATAAATACAAATTAGAGAAAGAAGCACCAATGGATATCCTGGAAGTGGATAACACTGCCGTACGGAAATCCCAGATCGAACGGCTCAATAAACTGAAAGCTGAGAGAAACAATGAAGAAGTGGAAAATGCCCTTAAAGCGCTAAACAGATGTGCTAAAACCGGCGAAGGAAACTTTTTGGAATTATCTGTTGTTGCAGCTAAGGCAAGGGCCACACTGGGAGAGATCTCCACTGCCATTGAGAATGTTTCCGGAAGATACAAAGCCGTTATCAGGTCCATCTCAGGAGTCTATTCCTCTGAAACAGGCAAAGATCCAGTCTTCATGAAAGCAAGGGAACTGGCAGCAAAATTTGCCAAACAGCAAGGCCGCCAGCCCAGGATCATGATTGCCAAGATGGGACAGGACGGTCATGACCGTGGCGCAAAAGTAGTTTCCACCGGGTATGCTGATATAGGATTCGATGTAGATATTGGACCATTGTTTCAAACTCCTGCTGAAGCGGCGCGCCAGGCAGTGGAAAACGATGTGCATGTGCTGGGTGTTTCTTCGCTTGCAGCAGGACATAAAACTTTAATTCCAACTGTTATCGATGAGTTGAACAAACTTGGTCGGGAAGATATTATGGTCATTGCTGGCGGAGTTATTCCAGCACAGGATTACCAATTCTTATATGATGCCGGAGTAGTAGCTATATTTGGCCCTGGAACATCGGTGGCCCTGGCAGGAAAGAAGATGTTGGAAGTGTTGTTGGAGAGCTATAAGAAGTAAAAAGGTAAAAGTAAAAGGTAAAAAGGGGCGCCCCTTTTTACTTTTACCTTTTTACTTTTTACTTGGTAAGGGTTCATGATAATATACAATCTCTGAACCGGGTCTCAAAGTTGCCAATATTTTCTCTCTCTCAATTTCCAAAAGATCCTTGTCATCATCATAGTAACTCCATGCCCCTTTCCTGTTGTGGAGTTTCATTGGAATAAGATCCGTTGCATACAGTACATCATGATCACCTGCATCAATAATAGGAACTATCATATGTTTTGTATGCCCATTTGAATAGATAAATTTTATTCTCTCGATATTCCAGTTTTCGAAATAATTCAGCTCGCCGGCAAATCTCAATAATTTGTGAAAAAACGAACTGCTCTCATTCGGGGAGAGAGAATTAATATGATCCAATTGTTGCTTGCTAACAATATAATCTGAGTTAGGAAACGCTTTCACAATTCCCCCAATTATCCTGAGAAAAGCCCCGCTCCCATGATCAAAATGCAGGTGAGTAAACAGAACATCAGTGATATCCTCCATGTCATACCCGGCATCTTTCACCGCTTGTTCAAGCGATCTTTTCATGGAAAGGTCATAAGTCTCAGCCAACGATTTTGACAGGAAAGTGGCACATCCTGGGTCGATGAAAATTACTTTATTCCCCGTCTCTACAATCAAGCCATTCATCCCGATTCTCATTTGATTGTTGTCATCTACTATATAATGTTTCCGAATCAATTCCTCAGGCACACCCATAATCATTTCAAAAGCGTTTACTTTCAGGGTCCCTAAATCGATAATGGAATAGTTCATTATTTTTAATTTGTTTAAAGATACCGATTTAGTAGAAACGCGCCATGTGGTGCGTCTCAAATCCTCATCATGTGACGCGTCTCAAAAGCTAATATTGACAATATAATAGTCAATAACTTTCCTATTACACCTTTCAGTTTTGCTCATTTTCATCCTACCTTTACAGCATGAAAATTCACTTCATTGCAGTAGGAGGAGCTGTCATGCACAACATGGCCATTGCTCTTCACCAAAAAGGATACGAGATTTCAGGGTCGGATGATGAGATTTTTGAGCCATCGAGAAGCCGGCTGAGAAAGTATGGTATCTTGCCTGAAAGACAGGGTTGGGATCCAAAGAAAATCACTTCAGACCTTGATGGAGTTATTCTCGGGATGCATGCCAGGAAAGATAATCCTGAGCTGTTGAAAGCCCAGGAGTTAGGAATTAAAATATGGTCCTTCCCTGAATATATCTACGAGCACAGCAAAGACAAGATTCGGGTAGTCATCGGGGGTAGTCATGGAAAAACAACCATCACTTCCATGGTGATGCATGTGCTGCGGTTTAACAACTACAATTTCGATTACATGGTTGGCTCTCAGTTGGAGGGATTCGAAACCATGGTGAAGCTTACTGAAGACGCCACGATTATAGTATTAGAAGGTGATGAATATCTTTCCTCTCCGCTGGATTCCAGGCCAAAATTTCACCTCTACAGACCACATATTGCGTTGTTAACGGGAATCGAGTGGGATCACATGAATGTATTTCCGACTTTTGAAAATTACCTCAAGCAGTTTAAAGATTTTACCTATTGTATAGATCCGGGAGGTAAACTCTTCTGGTTTGATGGTGATCCAAATCTGAAGAACCTTACTGAAAACCTGGATATTGAGAATGAGTCCTATACTGCTCATCCCTATGTTCCGGAAGGCAATAGCACTTATCTTGACACAGGCGGAAAGCAGGTTAGGGTACCTTTTTTTGGCAAACACAATATGCAAAACATTTCAGGAGCACTACATATCTGTATGGAACTGGGACTACCCAATGAACAATTTTACGAAGCCATCTCTACATTTAAGGGAGCAGCCCGACGACAGCAGTTGCTGGCAGAGGGAAATGGCAGACGGGTGTATCTGGACTTTGCGCATGCTCCTTCCAAAGTAAGAGCTACTGTAAAAGGATTTCGGGAAACCTTTCCAAAACATCATATCATTGCCTGTTTAGAACTGCATACATTTAGCAGTCTCAGTAAAAATTTCCTGCCTCAATACAAAGGAACCATGGACCCCGCCAATAAGGCGATCGTATTTTTCAATCCAGAAGTTGTAGCCCATAAAAAACTCCCTGTTATTGAAACTGATGATGTAATCAGGGGATTTAAGAACGAGCAACTTATAGCCATCAATGATTCCTATGAATTAAAAGAGCTGCTGCTAGCCTCCACAGAAGGGGAAAGTATTGTATTGCTTATGACTTCAGGAAGTTTTTCAGGAATGGATATGAAAGCATTTGCCCAGGAGATAGTGAGCAGTGAGCAGTGAGAGGTGGGCAGTGAGCAGTGTCTTTCGAACGAACAATTCCATTCTCTTTTTATAAAAAATCAATTATTAACTTTTTTGTTTGAATAATTCAAAAAAGTATCTATTTTTGCACTCCGAATCTTCGAGATTCAAATGTTGGTCCGTTCGTCTAGGGGTTAGGACGCCAGGTTTTCATCCTGGTAACAGGGGTTCGATTCCCCTACGGACTACCAAACTTATTGATAATCAATGAGTTAGCAATTCAGAAGAGTGAAGCTCGAAGAATTGCAAAGGTTTTAAAACGAAAAACCCGCTTTGTAGGCGGGTTTTTTATTTTCAAAGATAATTGAATTAGATATTGCCTTTTCTTCGCTATTTATTTAACTATATCTTTCTTAATTTTACCATTTTTAACTGTAACACTCCTTAACATACCAATTTTATATACTCCATCAGGAGCAGGCATACTATCAATATAGGCTCTATCCCCATGTGAGTTATGTCCTGCAATAAGCTGGTGAATCTCTAAGATGTTGCCTTCCTTTAGCTTAAAATTCCTTTTGATATAAATATTTGAAATTCTACCATTTTTTATATAATATGAATGCCCACTATTCTTTACCTTTACAAAACTATCTTCGATTTCATCTAATCCTTCTGTTATTCTCTGACCTTCACAAATACTCTCTATTTTTTTATTATTCCCATTAAGCATATGAATTTCAACCTCCCTCCCATCTTCTAATTCTAATAAACCAATATTCAATTGCTCTTTCCGCAATTTAGAAAGGTACTTTACGGTATCAAGACCCGGTACAATATTCTCGTTGGCTAAAATAAAAAACTTAGAGTCTGTGCCATCTAATTTCAAAATCAGAACACCACTATCAATAAAACCTTCATTACATAGTATTTTATCAGTATTCCTATCAATCAGTAAAGATCTCGCTTCAGGGAAATAATCCCATTTACCAATTTCCACCTTACCATTTTTTGAAAGTATTAATTCCTTATTCTTCTTGAAGATTAACTTCTGCAATTCAAATTCTTCATCGATCATAGCCCAAGGTTTATCAATCAGTATTGACTTTTTATCAAGACTTAGGCTGAAGTTTTTCAGCTGATTGACAGTACTCTTCAAATAGTCTTTCATCAGTATTGTTTTTTTCGGCAAAATATTTAGATCATAAGAGCTGGCATTCTTATAAAATTAAACATAATATCTTATACTGCAACATATGTGCGTACATGCATACCTGCACTTGTTGTGAAAGATTCGATAGATTAGCACATATATATTTACGTATCCTTTATTTATATGAACCATCCTTCTTTGCATATCTCCCGAATTACCACTAATTTCAATCTTTCTATTCAACCCAACTAATATGACCATCAACTTTACCGAGAAGGCAAACTTCATATGGAGTATTGCAGAGCTGCTGAGAGGAGATTATAAACAGAGCGAGTATGGGAAGGTTGTACTGCCATTTACGGTCCTCAGACGCCTAGACTGTGTATTAGAACCCACTAAAGATGTTGTTCTGAAGAAACTGGATGCTGTTCAGAAGCTAAAGCTGGAGAACATTGACCCAGTGTTGAATCAGGCATCCAAACATAAATTCCACAACCGTAGTAAGTATGATTTCAATAAGCTCATTGCAGACCCGGAAAACATTGCCGCTAACCTCAGACACTATGTGAATGGGTTCAGTGATAATGCCAGAGAGACCTTTGAGCATTTCGAATTTGAAGCTCAGATTGACAGACTGGATAAAGCAGACCTTCTGTATATGGTGGTAAAGAAATTCCAGGAGATTGACCTTCATCCAGATGCGGTGACCAATACAGAAATGGGATATCTGTTTGAGGAGCTTATCAGGAAGTTCTCTGAGATATCCAATGAGACTGCCGGAGAACATTTCACTCCCAGGGAGGTGATACGCCTAATGGTGAACATTCTTTTCCTTCATGACAAAGATATCCTTACAAAAGAGGGGATTGTAGAAACGATGTACGATTGCTGTGCCGGAACAGGTGGAATGTTATCTGTAGCGGAGGAGTACCTTCATGAACTTAATCCGAAAGCACGTCTAGAGGTCTTCGGTCAGGAACTGAACCCTGAATCATACTCGATATGTAAATCTGATATGATGATCAAAGGACAGAACGCTGAGAACATTAAACTCGGCAACAGCTTTTCAGACGACCAACTCCCTGGACAGAAGTTCACGTACATGCTCACCAATCCACCATTTGGTGTAGAATGGAAGAAGGTTGCAAAAGCTATAAAGCAAGAGCATGAGGAGCTTGGTTTCGGAGGAAGGTTTGGAGCAGGCTTGCCAAGGATCAGTGATGGTTCTCTTATTTTCCTACAGCACCTGATGTCAAAGATGCGCCCAAGCAATGGAGGAGCAAGGATAGGAATCGTATTTAACGGCTCTCCCCTATTCTCAGGAAGCGCTGGAAGCGGTGAATCAGAGATCCGCAGGTGGGTAATTGAGAACGACATGCTTGAATCGATCATTGCCCTTCCTGACCAATTATTCTATAACACCGGCATATCAACCTACCTCTGGTTTGTAACCAACAGGAAGAAACCTGAACGAAAAGGAAAGGTACAGATGATCAATGCTGTATCATTCTTTGAGAAGATGTCGAAGTCGCTGGGAAACAAGCGGAATGTCATATCAGAAAAGCATATTGATGATATCACAAATATATATGGAGATTTCCAGGAAGGAGATTTCTGCAAACTTTATGACAATGAAGATTTTGGGTATTCCAGGATCACTGTTGAGCGACCTCTGAAAGATGAGAAGGGCAATATAGTTAAAGACAAAAAGGGTATGCCAAAAGCTGACTCCACGCTTCGTGACTATGAAAACATACCTCTCAAGGAAGACATTCAGGCATATTTTGAACGAGAAGTATTGCCACATGTCCCGGATGCATGGATAGATGAAAGCAAGACAAAGATTGGATATGAGGTCAACTTTACCAGATACTTTTATAAGTATAAGCCATTACGCTCACTTGAAGATATCAAAGTAGATATTCTGTCATTGGAGAATGAAAGTGAAAACATGATGCAGCAGATCCTTGACGATTAATATTGATGGAAAATACACTACTCATAAAAACTACTGAAGAACTGAAAGCCCTCTTTCAAGATGCATTGGCAATCAAATGGTTGGATATTGAAGAGAAACAACCCACGTTTATGGACATTTCAGGATATCCCCATTTTGAAAATGTATGTTCCAATATCTACCAGTTCTTTCTAACAGAAAAACACCATGGTTTGGGTTCTCTCTTTCTTTCTGCCTTAGATGACTGTGTTGAAGGGGTCGACCTTAACATGGACGATTACATTGTGTCCAGAGAAGTATATACTGATGAAGGAGGAAGAATAGATATTGTCATCGAGCAGTTTGATGATGATGAAAATATTTCGAAAGCAATACTCATTGAAAATAAAATATACCATACGCTGGAGAATAAACTACAAGACTATTGGGATACATATAGTAAGGTCGCTGATAAGGTCCTGATTGTTCTTACCTTAAAAGAGATGGAAGTCCAGGAGCCTTATATAAACGTTACACACCAACAATGGATCAAGGCTGTGAAAAACAGGTTGGGCGATGCAATATCTAGCTCAAGCCTAAAGTACCTGGCACTTCTCCAGGACTTTATCCAGCACATGGAAAATTACTATGAAAAATCTATCGAAATGGATGCACTCAATTACCTATATGACAATGGAGAGAAGATCGAACAGATCAAACTCCTTGAGAAAGAAGGCATGAATTATATCGCCGATGAAATAGGGAAAAAGATTGTGGATACGAAGTGGGAATGGGGAAGGATTATCCTTTCTGGTATGCGGATACCCAGGTCGAATAAACCTATCATCGGATATGTATATTTCAATAAGATATTTATTGATCATGAATTTATTATTGAGATTTGGTTAGAAGGTGAGGAACAAGTCAAACGGAGACAAGAAATTGACATTACTAAAGAGATTAGGGCTTTAGCTGAAAAGAAGAATTTAAAAATGATGGAATCAAGGGATTCCAAGGGATGGTATAATATTGCGAGAAAAACATACTCGGTTGCAGACAAGAATGAAATGGAGAACCTAGGGGATATGGTACTTGAGAAATTGAACAGGGATTGGGAAGAGTTTACAGTTTTGGTCTGTGATACGTATGTGAAATAATGGAGAAGTACACAACATATAAAGAGAGTGGAATAGAGTGGATTGGGGCGATTCCGAAGCATTGGAGTACTTCAAATATGAGGTGGGTAACCTCGATTTTTGCTGGCGGAACACCCTCAAAAGATAAACCAGAATACTGGGAGGACGGGACAATACCCTGGCTTAATTCAGGTTCTGTAAATCAAGGTATCATTATCGTACCTTCCAAATATATTTCTGAAGAGGGATTTAATAATTCAAGCGCTAGGTGGATACCCAGGGGATCAGTAGTCATGGCTTTAGCAGGACAAGGAAAAACTAAAGGTACAGCTGCATATTTGGATATTGAATCAACTTGCAACCAATCTATGGCGGCAATTTGCCCATTTCAAGACAGCTATTCGAAATTCCTTTATTTCTACCTCAAATCAAAATACCAATCAATCAGAGGGCTTGCAGGCGATGGAAAAAGGGATGGATTGAATTTGGAAATGATTGCCCAGATACCCTGTCCGATTCCTTCATTGCATGAACAAACAGCCATAGCCTCCTTCCTAGATCGCAAAACAAAACTGATTGATGACCTGATCGCGAAGAAAGAACGTCTGATTGAGCTTAAAAAAGAGGAACGTGCCGCCATCATCAACCGGTCAGTCACAAAGGGACTAGATCCCAATGTGCCAATGAAGGATTCTGGAATTGAGTGGTTGGGAGAAGTGCCGGAGGGTTGGGAGGTGAAGAAGTTGAAGTATCTGATTGAGGGGACATTAAAATATGGTGCAAATGAATCTGGCATAGAGGAGAGTGAGGGTAATATTAGATATGTTCGGATTACAGACTTTGATGAGGATGGTAATCTTCGACCTGAAAATTGTAAATTTCTGGATCCTGAGAAATCAAAAGAATATCTTTTAGAGGATGGTGATGTTTTATTTGCAAGAAGTGGAGCTACTGTTGGTAAAACTTTTCAGTTTAAAAATGTTAATATCATCGCTTGCTTTGCGGGATATTTAATTTCTGCGAGACCCAATACAGAAGTTTTAGCAACAGATTATCTATATTATTATACTAAGACGGGATCATATCTTAATTGGAAAAATAGTGTGTTCATACAAGCAACTATTCAGAATATTGGTGCGGATAAGTATAGTAATTTAGTACTTCCAGTCCCCCCTCGTGAAGAGCAGATAGTGATCACGCAATATATTATTGATAGATACAAATCTATAGAAGAGCAGTTAATACGATATCAAAAACAAATAGACCTCCTCAAAGAATATAAAACCACCCTGATCTCGGAAGCGGTGACTGGGAAAATAAGAATAGCATAATGGCTCATGATCTACATGAAGTATATGTAAAAGAATGCACTGGAAAGTGTAATAAACAAACCAGAGCAAAAATTGCTCCAAATGATATCTGCACTCTCTTAGAATCAAACACTGATGGATTACCAGTAAGATGCGTAGGAAGCTGGTCAAAACAAAAGATACATTATCTACTCCAATACTTTGGGATCTTTAGTGCTGCGATGCATAAGAAATGGGACAACAATATTAATTATGTTGAAATATGCTGTGGCACAGGGCGATGTATTGCGAGAGATTTAAAAATCGAATTCGATGGAACAGCCCTTGGAATATTAAACCATAAAAATTTTGAGCATATTTCAAATGCCATATTTGTTGATTTCGACAGCACAACTCTTTCTATTTTAAGCGAGAGATTAGCGAAACATGAGTTAACTAACTATCATCTCCTTGAAGGTGATTATAATAAAGCAGAGGCTCTAATAGAGAATTTAAGTAGAAGCATTGATATTCGTACTGGATTAACACTATTCTTCATTGACCCAACAGATTGTAGCGTTCCATTTAACTTAATATCAAAAATAAAAGACTCGTTTCCCAATTCTGATTTCATTATTAATCTTGCAATTGGTACTGATTTTACACGAAATGTTGCTGGATCAATTAACAATCCGGAATCATATTTTAAGGTCCGAAATAAGTATATGAGGTTCTTAGGCGCGAAAGATTTTTTTCTTGATGAACGAGTATCTGAACTTGCAATACAAAAGAATACTAAATCCTTAAGGACTATTTTTAGAGAATATTATGTTCAATCCCTATCAAATATAGGATTAGACTATACTGACTTTATAAGGGTAGTTCCATATTATGATATTGTATTTGCAAGTCAACATGAACTTGGATTGAAATTCTGGAAAGAAGCTTCAAAGTATGAACATGATGGACAGAAAAAACTTGATTTATTCAACTAATGGCAGCATTTGGAACATATGAATGGGCAGTAAAGAACTACAACATAGTTTCTGGGTGTAGTCATGATTGTAAATATTGCTATAGCAAAGAAATGGCTATTAGATTTAAAAGGAAAAAACCTGAAACATGGAAAAACGAAGAAAAACTAAAAGGTGCAGAAAATCATACTTTCCCAAAGATTAATGGGCAAATTATGTTCCCCTCTAGTCATGACATAACACCTGATAACATTTCAGATTCCATGCGAATAATTGAGCAAATTCTCTCTGGGGGTAACAAATTACTGATAGTTTCGAAGCCTCATATGAGTTGTATTTCATTGATATGCAATAATTTAAAAAAATACAAACAGAACATTCTGTTTAGATTCTCTATAGGTTCATCTAATAATAGCACTCTTGCTTTTTGGGAACCAAATGCTCCTCTTTTTGAAGAAAGACTAGAAAGTTTAAAATTTGCATACAATGCAGGTTTCAAAACAAGTATCTCCTGTGAACCAATGTTAGACGATAATATCGATGACGTAGTTGAGAAATTATCTCCTTATGTCACAGACTCGATATGGATTGGTAAGATGAATTTTTTACTGCGGAGATTAAAAATGAATGGACACAATGATAAAAAATCTATTAATCAAGCAAATAAATTAATTGATTGGCAATCAGATGACAACATACATGCTCTATATGAGCGATTATCTAATAACTCAAAAATAAAATGGAAGGAGAGTATTAAAAAGGTTGTTAATATTTCTCTTTCAGATGAATCTGGTTTAGATATTTAATTATGAGTAAAAATATACATACCGAATCCACCTTCGAATCCTCCATTGAAGAGTCCTTACTTCAACATGGAGGATATCTAAAAGGCAATCCAGAAGCAATAGATCGAGCATCTGCTATAGACCAGAATGTTCTGTTCTCCTTCCTCCAATCCTCCCAACCTCAAAAATGGGAGAAGATCTCTAACATCCATGGTTCATTGGCAGAGCAGAAGGTATTGCATCGCTTATTAAAAGAACTTGACAACCGTGGTTCCCTGGATGTTCTTCGTCATGGTTTCACTGACTACGGTGTAAAGTTCGATATGGCATACTTCAAGCCTGAAACTTCCCTTAATCAAGAGACTGAGAAGCTCTACGCACAAAATAAGCTTATCATATACCGGCAGGTGCACTACGATCCAAGCAATGAGAACTCTTTGGATATGGTGATTGGTTTAAATGGGATTCCTATAGCTACTTTCGAGCTCAAAAACCCAATGACAGGGCAGACCACAGAGGATGCAGTCAAACAGTATATGTTTGATCGCAATCCGAAGACTCCCCTACTACAATTCAAGAAGCGTGCGCTTGTTCATTTCGCAGTTGATCCCAATACTGTACAGATGACTACCAAGCTAAAAGGTAAAAACACTAGGTTCCTGCCCTTCAACCTGGGCAGTCAAAACGGAGCAGGAAATCCTCCCAATCCAGACGGTTACAAGACAGCCTATCTGTGGGAGCAAATACTGGCAAAAGACTCCTTTTTAGACATCATTGGACGCTACCTTCACCTCGAGACAGAAGAGGTCAAAACAGGCGATAAAATCACCTTAAAAGAGGCAATGATATTCCCACGCTTTCATCAGCTGGATGTAGTAAGAAAGACCATCGCAGACTGCCGGAAGGAAGGGACAGGAAAATCATACCTGGTGCAACATTCTGCGGGAAGCGGAAAGAGTAACTCTATTGCCTGGTTGGCATATAGGCTAGCTAGTTTGCACAATGATGCGAATGACAAAGTCTTCGACTCGGTTATAGTTGTAACAGACCGTCGGGTCCTTGACCAACAATTGCAGAATACGATATACCAGTTCGAACACAAGGAAGGTGTAGTACAGAAGATTGACAAGCACTCAGGTCAGCTTGCTGAATCGCTTGAGAAGGGAACAAGCATTATTATAACAACACTTCAGAAATTCCCTTTCGTACTTGATAAGATTGGTAATCTCAAAGCGAAAAAATATGCAGTAATCATAGATGAGGTTCACTCGAGCCAGGGAGGTGAAACTTCCAAGAAGATGAAGGAGGTACTATCTGCAGCTTCCCTTGAACAAGCAGCAAGTATGGAGGAGACAGATGAAGAGTATGATGCTGAAGATGAGATCCGTGAATCAATGATGGCAAGGGGAAAGCAGGAGAACCTCAGCTTCTTTGGATTTACTGCAACTCCTAAAGCCAAGACTTTGGAGGTATTTGGAGAGACAGGCACAGATGGAAAGCCTCGCCCCTTCCATTTGTACTCCATGAAGCAGGCAATTGAGGAAGGGTTCATCATGGATGTACTGGCTCATTACACCACCTATAAGTCTTACTTCCGTCTATCCAAAGCAATAGAAGATGATCCGGAAGTGGATAAATCCAAGGCTTCAAAAGCTATTGCCAGGTTCTTGTCACTGCACCCACACAACCTGGCACAGAAAACAGAGGTAATCATTGAGCATTTCAGACAGGTAGTTTCAAAAAGAATTGGAGGATTAGCCAAGGCGATGGTGGTTACAGGTTCAAGGCTCCATGCAGTCAGATACTATCATGAGTTTAACAAGTATATTTCAGAGAAAGGTTACCAGAACATAAAAGCTCTTGTTGCCTTTTCAGGTGTTGTGAAAGATCCCAACCTTCCCGGTTCTGAATACACCGAGGCTGGTCTTAACGGATTCTCAGAAAAGCAGCTGACCAAGCAGTTCAAGAAACCTGAGTACCAGATCTTGCTGGTTGCCGAAAAGTATCAGACCGGTTTTGATCAACCGCTTCTACACACAATGTACGTAGATAAAAAATTATCTGGGGTCAAGGCGGTTCAGACTCTCTCTCGGCTAAACAGGATGCACCCGGGCAAGGAAGAGACCTTTATTCTGGACTTCACCAATGATGAAGAGGACATTTACAATTCATTCCAGCCCTATTATGAACTTACCACCATCGAAGAGCCATCAGATCCTAATCACCTCTTTGATTTAAAGACTAAGATAGAAGCCGCTCAGGTTATCTGGGTATCAGAGGTTGATAGTTTCTGCAAACTCTATTTCAAATCAAAAGAAAAGATTGGCTATAAGGACCAAGGGAAGCTATATTCTTACATAACACCCGCAGTAGACAGGTACAATGCATTACAGCCTGAGGAGGCAATGGAAGATTTTAAACATTCGATGATCTCTTTTATCAGGTTCTACTCTTTCCTATCTCAGATCATGCCCTTTCAGGATGTCGCTTTAGAAAAGTTATATGCCTATGGAAGGTATCTGTTAAAGCTCCTTCCAAAGCGAGAGACTGATAGGTTCCGTCTGGATGATGAAGTAGCCCTTGAGTATTATAGATTGCAGAAGATCAACGAAGACCATCAGATTAGTCTGGAGGATATTGAAGAAGTAGGCATCCAGGGAGTCCAGGATTCGGGTATGAGAACCACAGAAGAGGAGAAAGCCACCATTTCAGAGATCATTGAACTGCTCAACGAACGTTTCGGCACAGAATTTACTGAAGCAAACAAATTATTCATCGACCAGGTAGAAGAAGACCTAGTTGCGCAGGAAGACCTGTCTGATCATGCCAAGAACAATACCCTTGAGAATTTCAAGTTTCCTTTCGAAGAGACTTTCGTATCAGTCCTTATTGACCGTATGGATATGAACCAGGAGATCTTCTCCATGATAATGGACAACAAGGAATTTGGCACCAGGGTCAAGGACTATATGGTGAAACAGGTGTATGAGAGATTGAGGGAGGAGGCGTAAAGTCAAAGATCTTATATAGAGATTTATGAGATGTTTGACACAAATGATGTTATATCCTTATTTTTCAATACGTTAACATAGAGGCTTATTTTGCCTCCTGTATTTGTTTTTATCTTTACAACTAACTCGTTGATTATATGACACATACTACAAAGCATTTTTTTAATGAAAGCTATTAGCATCTTAATTGAAAAAGATAAGTATCTGAGTGAAGTATTACAAAACAATCTAAAGCTTGAAGGAGTAATGCCCGGCTCATTACCGAGTGGCAGAATAGACAAGAAATATACCGGGATAGGTGCTACATACTGCGAACTTGAAGACCAGAACAGACATTCACTTGTTATTGTACCAACTAGGGCAATAGCAAAAGCAAAAAGCATACAACATAGTGCTTACTATGTCGCAGGTGATTCAGATAAGACTACGCATGAAAATGTCAGGTCGATAAAAATGGAGATAAAATCCGATTCCAAAAAGAAAATAAAAGTATTGATTGTTGCAGATAGCCTTAAGTGGTTTATCCAAACGTATGGAGATGAAGTATACATCAACTTCTTTATCCTCTTTGATGAGATCGATACATTCCAGGAGGAATCTAAATATAGACAAGCCCTGCAGGAATCCCTTGACTATTATAAGAAGTTTCCAAATGACAAACGAGCGGTAGTGTCGGCTACGATGGGGAAATTTTCTGATCCTGAATTTGAAGCGGAAAAGTTGTACGAGATAAAATTAGCGAAAAAAAACAAGCCAAAATTAGAGTTAATTCATTACGCCGGTGACTCTTCCATTGTATTGTCTGAGTATATTAAACAGAAGCGAAACAGAACCGATAGGAAGTTCTTAATTGCACTGAATAACCTTGATCGTATCAGACAGACAATCGAGCTATTAGAAGACGATGAGAAGTCTGTAGGGATATTGTGTAGTGCCTCTCGCAAGGATGAGGAAGCAGTTAAAGATTACTATTCTGAATTGAAAGATGGACAACTACAAAAAAGGATCAATTTCGCTACTTCTGCATACTATCTGGGTATAGATGTTTTAGAAGATCCAGCTCCTTACATGATTGTCTGTGCTGATGAAAAAAATCCTTCCTCCTTATTAAGTAAATCCCGCATCATTCAATTTTTTGGAAGGTCAAGAAAAGGCATCCCACATTTGACATTTATTTTCAATACATCAACAAGATATAAACGCACCCAGATTAAAGCGCGCATAGACGAGAAGATATCTTTATCTCTACATATTTTAAACTCCGTACTAAAAACAAGGCAATCTCCGGCAATTGATGACTTTTTGGACAAAGTAGAGAGCTTCTTTTCGAGTGAAGCAGTCGAGAGCAAAGTACCCATAATTAGAAGGGTGAATGGAGAGTTCGTTAAGAGTTATTTGTATTATGACCATCTTATACATAAGGAAGAGTCGTTAAAGCAGCTTTATGTTGATCCTGTGCGAACAAAGGACAACCTTGTCGATAGGTTCGAAATCAATGGTGTTAAAAGCATCATCGGTCCAACTACCCAGAATGCAAAGAAACGAGATAAAAGCACTTTAATTAGTCAAAACTGTATGGCAATCCTGACAGGAGAGGGAGAGAATGGAAGCTCAGAAGCCGAGAAAATTTGTAAAGAAATCTATGGAGCAAATAATACATGTATAAACAAACAGGAGTTTATTAGAATAGCATATCTGGCAGTTACTCCTTTCAACAATAAATCTGTTTCAAAACTCAAGGACTTGAAGTTTCAACTAGAGATATATTCTCAAGGAAGTAAGAGTAGATTTTGGCAAACATTTAACACATTGTTCCCGATGGGTAATGTATTAACAAATAATGAAATCCTTTCAAATATGAAGCTGCTGTTTGAGATACCTGGATATGCAACATATCTTCAGAAAATGAAATCAACTAATGCTGCTACCAGGTATCTAAAGCTCATTGCTGATACGAAAAAGGTAAAGTCCCAACCTACAACTTATAAGATGGGTGGGTTGAATGAGGAGAAGATAACTGATGAATTTTATGCTGATATTCCTGGAGCAACATACTCCATATAAAAGTAATTTAGAAGACTTACAATTAACTCTATTTCTATCATAAAAACGATTAGATTGAAGACTTTGGCATATTAATTATCCCTCAAACAACGAACTGAAAAACCAAAATCCTTAGGGTAATAAGATCGGATAATTACTCCCTCTTCATTGTAAATAAATCGACGGTATGCCTTTAAGGAAAAATACTCAGTTGAACTCCACCACCAGCTGTTGCTTCCAAGACCCAAGAAAGGTCCATTATCATCACGAACTCCAGAAGGAAGAGCATTAAAAGAAGTAGAATCAAAAGTAGGATTATTAACTAAACCTCCATCCTCCCAAAGCAATTTTGTGCCTGCTATCTTGCTTCCTTCATTCGAACCTCTTGTTCCTATTTCATCTGCTGAAACTTGACTCATACCAAGATATATCTCTAATTCCTTCCATTCTTCATCACTAGGTAAATGCCAACCATCTGGACATACGCCCTGAATATTGCTAGGATTTGTATCACTACTTGAGCTACCATTCATGGCAGCTGCCCAAGTATATAATGCCCCATATGTATTAGCATTTACAATGCTATCATTTTCATACCAACAATATGCTATGCTTGTTATTGATAAATTGTCCCAATCAGATTCATCAGCCACAAATGGTATTGCTGTCCCATCAGAATAATGTGTTGCTTTCAAATTTTCAGAAAGCCACACTTGATTTCCTACAGTCACAGTTCCATATGTATTGCCATCATAATCTTTTATCAGCAATCCTTCAGCGAGTAATGCGTTTTGCAAAGTATTTATTTGGTATTTAAGATTATCAACATAATTTTTTGTGGCAGCATCTTGCCCATTCAATGGATCTCCAAGATTTGTAATATTGCCATTTGCCATATTCATTGTTGCATAACTACTCAAATCTTGGTCGCCTGTATTTGTTCCTGACAGATTGTTGAGATTATTAATATGAATATCAGAAATATTAGCTGCTTGACTATTTATATAAATCGGATCACTTTCATCAATGATAAATTCACTTACATCTGGAATTTGATCATACACCCCTCTTGTTGAGTCAGATAATGCTGTGATTGTGGCATAATTGCTCAAGTCCTGGTCACCTGTGTTAATACCTTTGATAGCATTCAGCTTCTCTTTTTCAGTGTTAGTATAGTCATTAGAAGATAGACCCTTGTTTAATTCTTTGTCAACTTTCAGATTCAACTCTGTATGTGTCGCCAAACCACTTAGCTCCTGATCACCAGTATTAATTCCAGAAAGATTGTGCAATTTTATAATATCTGAAGAAGTTATGTTGACGGCATAACTTTCTACAAACAAAGGATCGGATTCATCAAACGTGAGAGCGACATCAGAAGAACCTGCATTTAAGGCATACGGAACACTAAGTAATTGACTGGCTCCTAAGTGAGTCCCATTCACTGAAACATCCAAAAAATAGGGTCCATTACTCCAATCAATTGAAGAAAAATCATCTGATGATGTACCTGATCCTATATCCAACTTGAGGATGCCGACTGAGTTAGTTGTTGCACTATGTACCTCTAGATACTCCGTTGAACCCTCAATGCTTCCTTGAAGCAGTTTAATTTGTATGGAAACTGTCTCATCTATCCTTGCAGTGCCATCTGAGTTTCTTAACATAGCTTGGTAGCTGAATGCTTGGGGGACTTGAGAATATATAGCGAGTGAAAGAACTATACCAATGAAAATTAAAATTCTTGATTTCATTTGGGTGAGTTTTAATATAAATAAAGTTATGCAATCCAAACGAACCAACCTAATCGAGCCTATTCAATTTTTTTGTAGCTTTATTAATCGAAACAACAACAATGAAAATCCTCACTCTCCTGGCACTAATTATTCCAAGTATTGCTATTGCACAAAATCCCTCTGCCTTTTCCGGAAGTTGGATGAGAACTGTTCCTGACACGGTCATTCTTCAGGTTACTAACTATTCGGTCGATTCATTTGAATTCAAATTGATTAGCTATAATCCCAATAGCTATGGCTACTTGGGAGGAGATAGATACTCAAATGATAAATACGCACGCTTTAATGACTCTACAGCCTACTTCAATGATGCAGTAGCAATAAGTGATGGCGAACCCTTGTACTATGAAGGAGAAGATCCCTGTGAGCTTCTATTTGAGTTTATGGACTCTTCAACGATAGAGATGAAGGAAAAGAACTGCAGTATGATATATGGAGGAGCTGGGATTAGTTGGGGCGGAGAATATGTAGTATTTAAAAAATAATTAACATACATGATTATGAAACGTTTGAATTTAGTAATATTATTGATATTCTTTTTCGGGAGTTTATTTTCACAGATCCCGCAATACATTAACTATCAGGCTATTTACAAAGATGAAGCCCTCGGTATTTACAAAAAGAGTAGCATTGCTGTAGTTATAAGTATCCTACAAGGATCACCTTCCGCATCAGAGGTGTTTACTGAAACCCACTCCATTACGACAAATGAGGATGGGCTTTTTACCTTGATGATTGGATCAGTCAATCAAGATGATTTTACTGATATCGATTGGTATAATGGTCCTTATTTTTTGGGAGTCAATGTGAATGGAACAGACTTTGGAACGAGCCAGATATTGAGTGTCCCTTATGCTTTCTATTCTGAGAATTCAGGAGATAGCTTCAGCAGAGAGTTTACTGATTTAAAAAATATTCCTGAGGACTTCAATCCATCAATTCATGTTCATGCAGCTTCTGAAATTAATGATTTATCAACTGTGTCGATAACTGCTGACTACAATGATCTTGTAAATAATCCTACCGAATTGAGTGAGTTCAATAATGATGTAGGGTATTTAACATCTATCAATGAACAGGATTTAGCAGCGTTGAATAGTATAGTTATCGGAGATACTACAATAGATTCATCTGCAATACTTGAAATCGATTCAAATAGCAAAGGTTTTTTGCCTCCAAGATTAAATTCTCAAGAAATATTTTCCATTATTAATCCTGCAGAAGGTTTAATTGTATACAATACTGATTTACACTCGCCTGTATATTTTAATAGAACTGAATGGGTTCAGTTCGATGGAAATCCAGGATTACCGTTTGAAGTCGGAAATAAATATCAAGGTGGAACAATTGTTTCTATTGATGAATCTGGACATCATGGTATCATTGCAACCCAAGACAATATTTCAGGTGGTAACAATGTTGACTGGTATACTGCAGTTGAGAATTGTAATGACTATAGTGTAGTTTTTGATGAAGAAGTTTATGATGATTGGAGGATGCCAACAATAGAAGAAGCTCTTGACACTAAAAAATCAATATTTAATTCTAGTTATATTTGGAGTTCAACCGAAATTGATCAAGATAATGCTTATCAAGCAATTACAACATGGGAGACCAGAGGACAACCTAAATATATTCTTTCCGGTGTTGCACATCCAGTTAGGGATTTTTAGCTATGTAACCTATTTAATGGACTCAAACTTATAGATCCCATAAAGGACAAAAACCTTGTGAAATATTATCATACTGACTAATTACAATTGCATTGATAATCCATGATATACTTATGAAATCGTTCTCCATAGGATAGATTATCAAATGAGTAGATCGATGAAAAATTATTCCAATTGGATTGTGGTACGCTACAAAAAATATAATTTTTTGTATTAAATCCCCACTCATCAGTTTTGATTTTTGCTATCACATATATTTTATAGTCATACTTATATGCTTTTACCTCCTTTAACCAAGTGGACTCAATTAAAGAAACGGAACTGACTTGAGCATAATAATAGCCTTCTTGCTTGACGAAATCCATCAGATCATCACAATCAACTTGCTGCGCAGTAATAGAAGTGATTGGTCCGATTAATATCAGACACGAAATAATTGTTAGGGCTCTCCTCATTTTTTATTTTCAAGTTAGTAAAAATAAACCATCTGTAACAGGATCAACTTGGGGCAACGGAAAAAGTTATCGCAAAAATTTTATAGTAAAAATCTGTAACAGTCTGTGTATCAGGGCGGCACCTAACATAATCAACCCCCACTACGAGTTAGCGGGAACATCCCCGTACCTTGAATATTCACTAAAAAATTAATCAAAATGGTACGAGTAACAAATTATGCTGAGAGGCAAAATTCAGCAGGAGAAACATTCTATTCATTAATCCTTCAAGGAGGGATAGAAATGGTATTGTCAAAAGAAACAGGTCAATTTTATGCAACGGCAAAAAGGGCATCAATCACATCGACCTTCGATGAAGAGACATGCAAGTCATTAATCGGTTCTGAACTGCCAGGCTCAATTCAGAAGCACAAGTGCGATCCTTTCGAGTACATAGTCCCTGAGACAGGAGAGATTATGAATCTCGATCATCGATGGGTATTTGTAAAGGAGGGAGAGACTGTCGAAGAAGCGGTCTTCGAGGGTGATGTAGTGACTGCTTAGTCCTACATCAAGTTTTGGACAGGGAAGTCGTTTCGGCTTCCCTTTTTTTATTCATTAAATATAGATAACAATGGAACTAAGAACAGCGGAAAGGAAACAAGCAAAAATTAAACTCGGCATACAAGGACCTTCAGGCTCAGGTAAGACCTATAGTGGTCTTCTTTTAGCATTTGGAATGGTTCAGGATTGGTCAAAAATTGCAGTAATTGATACCGAAAATAATTCATCGAACCTATATGCTCATCTGGGTAAATTTAAGGTCTTACACCTTGACAAACCATATACTCCAGAAAGGTACATTAAAGCCATAGAGACATGCGAAAACGCTTCTGTAGAAGTAATAATAATTGATAGCATTTCTCATGAATGGGATGGTGCAGGTGGTATACTCGAAACACATGGTAACATGACTGGAAACTCTTTCACAAATTGGAATAAAGTAACTCCACGCCATAATGCTTTTGTGCAGAAAATCCTCCAATCTCCAAGCCATATCATAGCAACGGTTCGCACTAAGCAGGACTATGTCCTATCTGAAAAGAATGGAAAAATGGTTCCTGAGAAAGTTGGGCTAAAGGGAGTGACAAGAGATGGAATAGATTATGAGTTTACTATCGTATTTGACCTGGATATTAAGCATAGTGCTACTTCCTCCAAAGATCGGACTGGTCTCTATATGGACAAGCCCCAATTCATGATTTCTGAGGAAACAGGGAGTAAGATTCGAGAGTGGTGTGAGTCAGGAACAGATCCTAAAACAGTAGTCCAGGAGATCTATAAAACAGATACTCTTGAAGAACTCAAGAATCTCTACCACCAATACCCAGAATTCCAAAAAGTGCTTTCTAGTGCCTTTATAAAGAGAAAAGAGGAGCTCCTTAGGAGTACAACTAATGTTATTGTCGAACCTGAAAATTAAACACAATGGAATTATTAGAATTAAATGAATCGCCTATTGTTGAAGTTGAGATGCAGGAAGAGATTTCCTCTGATCAATTTATCACCGCCAATACAAGACTGATCAACTATAATGAACTTAGAAATAAGTGTGCTATTCCTGTCTTTGCAAAAGATAATGAATCAACCATATCACATCCTGAGTTTATTGGAGCAGTGCGTTCTGAAGTGCGAAAATTCTTCAACGATAAGAAGGTATTAGAACCCTGCATTAGAGTATCCCACCCAATAAAGGGTCGTGTGCCGGAAGCTATGGGGAAACCTGCAAATATGCTAGCTGAGAACGAGAAGACAGTCTATTTTGAGCGTATGGGATTCGTAATGGATATCCCCGAGTTGAAGGAAACTGTCAACGGAAATACGCTTTCATTAACTGTTGGTGGTGTCAGAGCATATAACACTGAGAATTTGCATAGCAGAAAGTCTGAGGAGAGGTTTAAGGTCTTTATTGGATTCAAGAACCGGATATGTACCAATCTCTGCATTTTCACAGATGGTTATTCAGCAGATATCCGTGTACGAACTGTGTCTGAACTTAAGGATTATGTGACTCAGTTAATCACTGGGTTTAATGCTGACAGACAATTGAGCATGCTACGCACCCTGTCTGCACATTCAATAAGCGAAAGTCAGTTCGCCAAACTTATAGGTAAAGCAAGGATGCATCAATACCTGCCTGCAAAGATGAAGCAGGAGATACCTTCAATACATCTAGGAGATAGCCAGGTGAATGCAGTTGTCAAAGATTATTATCAGGACGATTCTTTCTGCAGGGACGACAGGGGCAATATAAACCTTTGGAACCTCTATAATCTCTTTACTTCAGCAGTGAAGACCTCTTACCTGGATACCTTTCTTGACCGCAATGTAGGGTCAACAGAGTTTATATCGCAAATGGCAGAGAGCATCCGGAATAGGAAGGAATTCTGGTATTTGTAATTATATCAACCTTTAAAATTAAAGAGATGGAAGTGAAGAATAAAATAGGGCAAAAGGAACTGGTTGAGAAGCTCTCTGATTTCAAGTCGGATGACAAGACCTATGTTCATAGGATTTCAGACAACTGGCAATTCAGGTTATCTCAAGGGTGCTTCTTTGTCAGAGAGTCTGCAAATGCCTACTGGCTGTTTGATTTGATGCTATCATATCAGAGCTCAACCACTCTAAAGGGTGTGTTGTTCCAGGAATGGAGTATCAGACAAGTGAAAAATGGATACCTACAGATTATTTGTAAAGACAGGTCAAATGATATCCGGATTGCACAGATAGTCAAGAAGCGAAAGTTTCCAATAGATGACCTTACAATCTATATTACCAATAACCATGCGCTTTTAAAATCTGAATACTGAGTATGGATAACAGAGAATATATCAACGAGTTGTTCAAGCATGTAAAGAGCGACAGTATATTGATCATTGATAGGAAGGGGCAGTTAAAGAGGTTATACTGTCCCTTTCCGGTTGAAGTGGTTGTTCCTGTTGGTCAAATGGGGAAAGGTCTTGTCGTGTTCGTTGAAGCGATCAAGATGACTCCTGACATGAAGGATGTTTATGTTATAGAAGGGAAGGCATATTATTTGTCATTCTTTGCTATAAGATACAATCCACTTCAATAATCTTTAAAATTGAGTATTAATAAGGAATTAATTGGTACATTTAGAAAACAAAGCCCCCCCAACAATGAAAAAAATACTACTGTTTATTGCCGCTATCATATTTATATCTGGATGCGAAAAATTTGAAGAGAACGAATTCTTCTCCTATACTGGAGATGTAATAATAACAGATGATTCTGATATAGATCTTTTTCGAGATATATTGGAGGGTAGGTACAATGTAATCAATGGCAATGTAGAAATTAGTCTTCCATATACACGCGATTTATCCTTCTTGAATGATATAAGAAAGATCGATGGAGATTTGTATATAGACAGTGTGAAAAAAGTTAACTTTTTTATTGACTTAGATTCCGTTGGTGGAAATATTACTTTGATTGGGATCAATGAAATATCAAGTTTTGATATCTTAGGATATTGCAATAGTATAACCTTTATAGAAAGTGAATTTACTGAGCTTGAGGGATTTGATAGATTGCTAAACGTAGATGCGATATCGATTATTAACCAGGTTGAGCCTATATCAATATTTGAAGCTTTTCAGAATTTGAAATACATTGATAATTTGAGAATCGATTCTCTTGATGTTGTCAGATTCGATGGTTTTTTGGATTTAAGGGAAGTTACAGGGCAATTGGTGATCGATAAACCTGGAGATAACGCATTCCCGGAATTAAAGAGAGTAAGAAACTTTCTTAGAATCAATAGGAATATTGGCGAAGACTGTTTTCCACAACTTGAGCAAGTGAATCAGGTTGAAATAAGTAATACAAGATATCTCGATTTATCAAATTTGTATTTCCTTCCTTATACAGTTCTTTCCTTAAATAATTGTGATGGTTTAGTAGATTTAGTTGGTATTAACCAGATCGAAGACTTAGGTGAGTTATATATAAACGATTGTGATAAACTACAAACTCTTGAAGGGATGAGTAATACCTGGAACCTATCACGAGTTGGTCTTCGGAATAATCCTAGCCTGACTGACGTATGTGCTATTTTGGCTTTGGATAATCCTATTTGGAACTTTAACATCTCAAATTGCGGAATTCAGTATAATGAAAATCAGATTTTAGATGGTTTTTGTTCTAACGATATATAGAGTCTAATACAACAACATCTTCTACAAATTAAACTTATTTGCCTGACTTTTGATATGCTCTCTTGATATGTTCACATAGGGTCTCATACTGCGATAATCGCTGTGTCCTGACATCTTCATGACGTCCTGAACAGGGATTCCCTGGGAAAGTGCATAGGTGATAAAAGTCTGACGAGCGGTATGCGATGTAACCTGCTGGTAGTAATAAACATTATTGTCAATCATCTCTCCTCCCTGGTATTCTTCCATGCGCACATAACGTGTAAATCCCATAGCATAAAAAAGCTCCTTCAAATAGTCGTTATACTTCTGATTTGAAATGCGTGGTGTGTTGAATCCATACTTGACCAGTATCTTGTTCGCAGTGTCAAGCATAGGGACCATCGCCTTAGAACTGCTTTTAAGTTGAGTGTAGTCAATTGTCCCATCAATGACCCAAGACTTGTCGAAACGCTGCGAGTCACTGTAGCGCATCCCAGTGCATGCACAGAAGACGAATAGGTCCTTAGTCTTCCCCATATATCCCTCGATCTTATAATCGATCACGTATCGGAATTCTTCAGGGCTAAGTGGATGAGGGTTCACTGCCAGCTTAGGAGTAAACTTCATGAAGGACCTGTCTATTCCAGGTACTGCCCATTTATAGAATGTCTTCAGGTAGCGTACACTCTTATCGATCGTGGAGTCCTGAAACTTCTCCACAAATATCATATACTGCTTAAAGCGTCCGAACATTACATTATCGAAATGCTCGAAATGTATTTCAGATTTATCCACCTCTTCGAATTTCTGAAGGAGTTTCATCAGTCGTAAGTAGTTTTTGTAGGTAGCCGGACGAGAATCCGCTGCTTTGTCTTTCATGAAGAGCTCGTATGCGTCCCAGAAATCTGGATAAAGAGACTGCTTCGGTTCAGTTTCCTTTAACGTGGGATCTTCAAGTACCTTATGATACTCTTGTCTGACCAGATGAGCGGTCGGTTCATAGCCGGCAGTCTGAACTCTCAGAGATGCGGTTATCATATTATTGGTGATAAGATCGGTTACCCGCTTGGCAAGCTTATACTCTACATGTCGGGGTTCGAGTGATTTAGTAGTTGGGTCGAACAGTTCCTCGGATTGGAACCTGGTGGAGATAGTAAACCTGCTATCCTGGTGGTGGTAATAGCAATATACATACCCCCTGATGCTAGTGATTCCGTACTTTGCCATGCTAAAAACTTTAATGCTGATCCAAAGGTCAGAAAATGCTCTAGGTTTTGCAAAGGTTTTTGGATATATTTTTTAGATGTTGTAAATTGCCTACTTCTGAAGGTCCTTCTATAAGTGGTGTGTAGCTTGAAAAGGTTTTCATCCTGGTAACAGGGGTTCGATTCCCCTACGGACTACTGGCTTAAACCTCTGTATATCAATTGATTACAGAGGTTTTTTCTTTGGGGTAATTCCAAGCTTTTTCTACTTTCCACCGAATAGAATATATATATCTGTTCGCTCTCTGAAGAGGGATTTATATAATTCTAACCGATTCCTGCCATAGATGATAACCAATTTTTATCGCTATTTCATCCACTTAAGCCAAATACTCAATTACTCTAAATACCTGCTAATACAGACATCAATTCTTTCAATGCCTTAGCCACATCTTTTTCATCTGGAATTTCAGTGTAGGCTAGTATTGATAATTCATTGGTATAAATTGTTTTTATCTTTTCCCACAGAAAATAAAAGTCCATAATTAGAGGTGACTCCTGTAACTTTCTTTTACTCCAACCTGGTGGTTCATCAAATTGCTGCTGATCGTTCTCAAATACTTTTCTGAATCGAGTTTTAAACTCCTCTGAATTCACAAAATTCCTACAATCTTTATCTTGTATTAAATGATAAAGGTCATAGAAGTGCCTTATTATTCCTGATAAACTCTCCACTGGATTTGAAGCAAATGAAAATCGCATGAGTGATACCAGTTTTTCAATTAAGGTCTGTTCCTTATCTAACACATTTATCTTGAATGATTCTAATCCGTATTTTCGAATCAACTCGTTCTGGCTATAGCTATGTAAATATTCCCCAATCATACTTTGAATGCTTACTTTAGAATATGGGAAAGGGTTTGCAAAGGAATTTATCTCAACAATAATAGATTCTGAGAAAGTAATTTCCTGTTTTTGTTTTAGTGTTTCAGGATATTGATATACTACCTTTCGAAAACGAGATCCCTTACTTGTCACACCTGCTATTTCAACTTCGATAAAATCACAGGTAATTTCCTTTTCTACAGCTCTTATCAATGTCTTTATTTGGTTTCCGGTTGTTCCGGGAGAAATGATTACGGCCAAATCAATATCTTCTGAGAAGCGCTTAATAAATTTGTGCCCTTTAGATAGAGATGTACCACCTTTAAATACAACAGAATCAACATAATTACTTTCAGACAAACGTTTCAAAACAAGACTAATCCAATAATCTTTCTCAATAAAATAATCCTTTGTTGCAAGATTGTCAGCTGTTTCTTTAATGGCCTTTTCAAAAAGACCTATGTTTGTATGCAGTGTCATTTTATTTTCCATTTTTGCATGTTAGGTAAAAGGTCAGGGCTCAGATTATATGTATACCAGCTTGTTGATTTCAGTGTTTTAAAGAGCTTAGCAGAAAGTTCCGTGTTACTTGATTGTTCGAAAAGTGCTCCGGCTAATGCCCTGGTTGAGGGAGGATAATTAAGCGCTAAATCAACAATTTGTTTCTTCTCTGCATCTGATAACTCTCCCAACAGCACAATGAGGCGGTTTAATGATTTTCCAATAGTTGCATCAGGAATGATTTTTATAAAGCGAATACAATCCAATAATTGGAGCAATGGAATATTGATTTTGGTAATTTCATTCCATTGACGCACAAATCTTATCGAATATATATCTCTATTAATTCTTTTCTTGTCAAATTGTACACCAATCTGAATAACATTTGGAACCTGCGTTGTAAAATTTAAACTATTGAAAATAGAGTAACCAGTGATGTAGCCGATGATTTTATTACCATCTTTCAAAAGGTCCTTTACAATCTCATATTCCTTAGGTTTCAATTTGCCTAGAATACCTTGCTCTGGCTTATAAAAACGGCCTTTGGATAATCTTGTAATTTTACCTGACTTTACAAGACGATACAACGCAATTTTTAAGGCACTCTCATTTTCTATGTTAACATCAAAATCATCATAGGTGAAAATGTATCCATCAGCAAACCCGTCAACCCTATTTTTAACTATTTCAGCTATTTTCATATATATATTTCTCTTGCAAAGATAGTAAATGTAACGTATTTACGGGTATTAACGTTACATGATTTTAATTTTATTGGGAAAATACGAATGAAAAATCAATGCTTAAGTGCGGTGAAATAATCGACATACATAATGGAACGCTTTTCAATCACCGGGAAGACTTCACAAAGATTGGAAGGAAAAAAGAATAAATATCTAACATAATAAATTCTGTTTCACCTTTGTTTCACCTCTCAGATTCAAAATCTTATAACTGCTTGTTTTTCTGCTATATACAATATATTTTCGATTCCCCTACGGACTACGTAAATTAAACTTAAAAGCTTGTAACATAATTTGTTACAGGCTTTGTTTTTTTATAGGGGGCAAATCGAGGGGCAAAACGCCTCGGATAGAAAGCATTCAATTAAAAATTATTCGAAACCTTGATTTAAATAAGATAATGCCGTAACTTAGCATAAGCGTTACAATTGACCGAATCCCCAAATGAAGTTTGGGAAACCTTTTAGGTGACTTTATAAGTTAGGTCTTTTGAACGCTTTTATTTTTTACGGAGTCGGAAGTTCCAAATACTAAACTTATAATGTGTTCTTGGAGTAGTATTGAAAAGGACTTTTAGCCCGGCCTTTTCAGCGATATATATGCAAAGCGCTTTTTTTGCTTCACTTGCATTTGGTTTTAAATGGTATCCGTTTTTCTCATAACCGATCGCACCAATCAGGATGTCATTTAATTGCATTACATCTGAAGACTTTGAATCAAGTGGCTCAATATTCCTAAACGGGCTATTCAATACCCAAAATTTATTTGCCATTCCAACATTTAAGTAATCCTTTAAATTCTTTAAAGGATATTTTGTATTTCGGTAATCCATATATACAATGAGTCTCGTTGCCTCATCTGCATTGCAATACTTTTTACCAAAACCATGTAAAAGTAGTTGATAAAAGAATTTATAGAATCCAACCTCCTTATTACCATTATTATATTTCGAATTATCAATTTGATGCCGGTCAAGAATAACACTATGAAACCTCATAACATTATTCTCAAGTGCATTAAAGAAAATATCTATAAATTTCTTGTATTCATCCAGCTTATAATTCGATACTTTTGACCATTTTAACTCAGCCTTCATGTTTGAATTCTTTCGAAATTCTTTAGTAATTATTTTCGAATCATCAAGTTTTTTCGAATTGATAATAATACCACCAAGCACCATAAATTTGTCCTTAGTCTGTCGACTTTCATCACAATAAATATAGTATAGAGGTTCAACTGACATGAATGCTTTTTGTTGAGAAGATTTTTTAAGCTAAATTGAATTCCGTTAATAAAGCTACAAATAAAAAATTACCGGAACACAACAACAATCTATAATTCCAATTTATGAGTCTTTTCCAAAAATCTGTACTTAATAAGTATCTCACTGCAACTGATAAAGACACGATAAAAATTGCCTGGAACAAATTTCAGGCTCATTTCCACAATCCCACAATTCAGGAAAATATTCGAAATTCCAAAGAGGAACAATATCAAGAAGGATTTCTAAGAGATTTGTTTGTTAATATCTTAGGATACATTCTTAATCCTGAATCTAATTTCAATCTTACAACTGAGTTAAAAAATATAAAGGATTCAAAAAAAACAGATGGGTATAATACTCCCCATTTCCTGTACCAAAGGCGTCGTTTGTTAAGTTAAACATTTATTGATTTATGCTGCATTTTTGCAGATAGATTCATGGTACGCATCATTGGGTTTTTTCTTTATTGTTTGATGT
>Ga0307990_1000074_pt1 | contig 92462 bp, 66 predicted proteins | sample EllFjometagen129_FD_203168 | JGI IMG/M metagenome (GOLD analysis project Ga0307990, IMG submission 203168) | Marine microbial communities from Ellis Fjord, Antarctic Ocean - #129 | ecosystem: Environmental > Aquatic > Marine > Unclassified | place: Southern Ocean | collected 2014-10-08 | reverse complement strand
ACATCTGTCGCAAAAAAAATGATTTTAGAAGAATGATAATGGAAATTCCAAAATAGTTATTAACAGCATATTGTTGATAACTGCTTCTTATACTTATTTGTTACCCCTGTTTTTTGAGGGGATACTTTAATTTGATGTAACCTTTTGATTTTAAGTGTGGAGCATATCGGACTTGAATCCCGGATTTTCCAAAATCTCTGATTTTGATGAAAATCCGAGGATGTTGTAAATCCGGGATTCTTAAATCCTGGGCTCGAAAAATTACGAAATCAAAGATTTCTATTTTTCGGTGCCGTTCACCACCTAACTGCCTCCTAAATTTTTTGAGGAAGTATTTAATAAAAATGGTATGATAATCATCCAGGGTTTTTAGTGATAATGAAATCGTGCCTGGCGATGAATTTCAACATTCGTTCAACATCGTGCGTGTTTTTCAACATTTTCTCAAACTTCATCGCTTCGGCCCTGGATGCGCATTTTTTACAGGCAAAAAGTTTCCAGGGGAGGAATAATTTTGTGTAGGTGGATTTTCCGAGCTTATGATCTTCCAGCCTTTTGCGCAGGTTTTGCGTTTGGCCGTAGTAATAACGACCATCTTTTTGGGATTGAAGTATGTAGGTAAAATATTCCATGAGATTGTTCATAAAAACAAAAAAGGCAGTTACATAAGTAACCACCTTTTTATTTTGTGGAGCATATCGGACTTGAACCGATCACCTCCTGACTGCCAGTCAGACGCTCTAGCCAGATGAGCTAATGCCCCAGAATTATTTTAAGAACTTGGTGGGTCAGATGCTCTAGTCCCGAAAAGTAGAAAATTTTCTCCATAGGAGTCCTACGGACAATTTTCGTAACTTTTCGAGGATGCTCGAAAAATCATGAAACCACAAACCTCTATTTTTCGGTATCCCGAAAATCAAAAATCTGTGATTTTTATAGATTTTCGTGGATGCTCGAAAAATTACGAAACCATAGGTTTCTATTTTTCGGCACCAGATGAGCTAATGCCCCAGAATTATTTTAAGAACTTTCTATCGCAGGTCTATTTCATAGAAAAATTTTGCGGGTGCAAAAATAATATTTTTCACACTTAAAAAAAGAAATTGCCCTTCAATCTTCAAAAAAATAAATATCTGTAACATTTTCCAAGCAATCACCTTGTCAATTATATTATTGCTGACTACATTTGCAGCTATTATTAATTCGTTTGGACTTTAACTAAAAATTAGAATTTCGTTTATCATTTTGACTTTGAATAATTTTTTTCTTATGACAAAACAAAACTACTGTTCACGCACATTCTGTGTCCTGCTTTCAATCCTGCTTTTCCTTTCTTTTTCATCATTCGCGCAGCAAGCCAAATATGTTTTTTATTTTATTGGCGATGGAATGGGTGTGGCACATGTTGCTGCTGCCGAAGCTTATCTTAAATACACCGATGATAAAATTGGTTCTGATGGATTAAGTTTCACTAAGTTTCCAGTATCGGGACTTGCCACCACTTATGCTAAAAACCGCTTTATTACCGGTTCTGCCGCTGCCGGAACAGCCCTTGCCACCGGACAAAAAACATCGGTAAATACAATAAGTATGGATGCAGCCAAAGAAAAACCCCTTGAAACAATTGCCGGGCGGGCAAAAACTGAAGGTTATAAAGTTGGCATTATCTCCAGCGTGAGTATCGACCATGCTACCCCTGCATGTTTTTACGCGCATCAGCCTGAACGTGGGATGTATTATGAAATCTCCCTGGAGCTTTCAAAGAGCAATTTTGATTTTTTTGGTGGGGGCAGTGTTAAATATCCCGCTGGAAAAGACGGCCAAATTTCTGCTTTTGACCTTGCCCGTAAAAATGGTTATCTGATTACCCAAACAAAGCAGGATTTTGCAAACCTAAAAAAGGGAGATGGAAAAGTGTTGGCCACCGGCAGTGTTATCGAAAGCTCTGGTGCGCTAAGGTATGCCATCGATCAAACAGATGAGGATATTCCGCTTGAAGATTTTGTGTCGAAAGCCATTGAGTTGTTAGACAACGAAAAGGGGTTTTTCATCATGTGTGAAGAAGGGAAGATTGACTGGGCGGCGCATGAAAATGACGGTGTAACTGTAATTAATAATGTAATTTCCCTTTCCAAAAGTGTTGATGCGGCAATAGATTTTTATAAAAAGCATCCCAACGAAACACTCATCATCATTACTGCCGATCATGAAACTGGCGGCTTTGCCCTTGGAAGCGCTCTTACCAAATACGACAGTGATTTTTCACTTTTGAAATCCCAGAAAATTTCAGCACAATCTTTTTCATCGCTTGCCGACTCACTGTTTTTAATGCGTCGGAATCAAAATCTTGGATTTGCAATGCAGCTCGTTGAGGACTATTTTGGTTTGGGCGGGGTTTCAGGGATAAGTTTAACCGAGTATGAAAAACAAATGCTGGAAGATGCTTATTTTGTTTCAACAAGTAAGTTGGAGCTTGGACACGATAAAGAATACGTGCTTTATGGAGGTTATCATCCTTTAGCTGTTACAGCCACTCATATCCTTAACAATAAAGCCGGATTGTCATGGACTACCTGGTCGCATACGGCAATCTCTGTTCCGGTATTTGCCATTGGAGCCGGTTCTGAATTATTTGATGGCTATTACGACAACACCGACATCCCAAAAAAAATAGCTAAAGCAATGCATGTCAGTTTAAAAAATTAACAATAACAATATTTATACAAAACATTTAAAATGAAAACAAGAATTGAACACGACACAATGGGAACTATCGAGGTTCCTGCCGATAAGTACTGGGGTGCGCAAACACAACGCTCAAAAGAAAACTTTAAAATTGGTGATCCCGGCTCAATGCCCAAAGAGATTATCCGCGCATTTGGTATTCTGAAAAAATCGGCCGCACTGGCGAATTTTGAATTAGGAGTCCTCCCTGAAGAAAAATGCAAGCTTATTGTACGGGCTTGTGATGAGGTGATTGATGGGAAACTTGATGATAACTTCCCGCTGGTAATATGGCAAACAGGTTCAGGAACTCAATCGAACATGAATATGAACGAAGTGGTTGCCAATCGTGCCCATGTTATCAATGGTGGTTTATTGGAGGATGATAAAAAGTTTATCCATCCAAATGATGATGTAAATAAATCGCAGTCATCCAACGATACTTTTCCAACAGCAATGAGCATTGCCGGGTATAAAATGATTGTTGAAACTACAATTCCCGGAGTTGAGCTTTTAAGAAACACCCTGGCCGGAAAAGTTGAAGCTTTTAAAAATGTTGTAAAAACAGGCCGTACCCACCTGATGGATGCCACACCATTGACCTTGGCAAACGAATTTTCAGGATATGTTTCGCAACTCGATCATGGTTTAAGAGCGCTCAAAGCCACCCTTCCCCACCTTGCAGAACTGGCGCTTGGCGGAACTGCCGTTGGTACAGGATTAAATACCCCCAAAGGATATGCAGAACTTGTGGCAAAAAAGATTGCCGAAATAGGTGGGCATCCCTTTGTAACTGCCGAAAATAAATTTGAAGCGCTTTCTGCCCATGATGCTATGGTTGAAACTTCGGGAGCATTGAAAACATTGGCAGTAAGCCTGATGCACATCGCCAACAATACCAGGCTTTTGGCTTCGGGACCGCGTTGTGGTTATTCCGAAATTATTTTACCTGCCAACGAACCCGGATCATCAATCATGCCCGGAAAGGTTAATCCGACCCAAAACGAAGCGCTCACCATGGTTTGTGCGCAAGTTATCGGCAATGATATGACTATTGCATTGGCCGGAACCCACGGGCAATTCCAGCTTAATGTATTTAAGCCGGTAATGGTTGCCAACTTATTGCAGTCTGCCAGATTGTTGGGCGATGCTTGTGTTTCGTTTAATGATAAATGTGCAGTGGGTATTGAACCGCAAAATGAAAACATTAAGAAAAATCTTGAGAACTCGCTGATGTTGGTCACCGCGCTCAACACACACATTGGTTATGAAAATGCAGCAAAGATTGCCAAAAAAGCACATACTGAAGGGCTTACTTTACGCGAATCGGCCTTAAGTCTTGGCTTGGTTACCGAAGAACAATTTGAAGAATGGGTGGATCCCTCCAAAATGTTAGGGCATTTGTAAGCCTGGAATACTTTAAATATGGTTATCGGTAATTCAGCAGGATAGAAAAATAAAAGTTTGACTGATGAAATGAAAGAAATGTTTGAAGCCGAAAATGTAATTCCCTGTATTCCAAAATTTGGGCTTAATTTTATCAAAAACTAATAATGAACAAGCAAGAAATTATTGAATGGTTGATAAAAGGTGATGTTTCAATACAGTACCAGGTGCAGCGCGATTTATTAGGGAACAACATCGGGGAGCTTCAGGAAAGGATTGCTAATGAGGGTTGGGGTAAACGATATTTATCAAACCGGAAATCAAACGGACATTGGGGAATGGCGTTCTATCAGCCAAAATGGATTTCAACCCATTACACCTTGTTAGACCTGCGCAACCTGAACCTACATCCTGATAATTGCAATGTGAAAAATACCATCGATTTGGTTATCGAATCTCAAATAGCAAAAGATGGGGGAATTCAACTTGGCCCTTCCACCCATGAACATAGCGATGTATGCGTAAATGGGATGTTTCTAAATTATGCTTCTTATTTTAAAACAGGTGAGCAAAAACTACATTCTGTTATCGATAGCATTTTGGCAGAAATAATGCCTGATGGTGGATTTAATTGCATGAATAAAAGGAGTGGTGCCACCCATAGTTCTTTACACACAACGCTTTCGGTATTGGAAGGTATAACAGAATTTTTAAAAGCCGGATATACTTATCGCATCACCGAACTTGAAAAAGCAAGAGAAAGTGCAGAGGAATTTATTCTACTTCACCAGTTATTCCTTTCCGATAAAACAGGAAAGATTATCAGGAAAGAGTTTTTGAAAATACCTTATCCCTATAGGTGGAAATATGATATCCTGCGGGCTTTGGATTATTTTCAATATTCGGGAAGAAAGAGGGACAATAGAATGGAAGCAGCTATGGATGAACTCCTGAAAAAAAGAAAAACTGATGGACGATGGAATTTACAGGCCGCCCATCCGGGAAAGGTACATTTTGAAATGGAAAAAGCAGGGAAACCGAGTAGATGGAATACATTAAGGGCTTTACGCGTATTGAAACATTTTGGTTAATTCGATTAAGGTATTCATTTAGTGGGTACTACTGCGAATTTTGTGGAAAGTATATTATTACAGATTTCATTGTCGTTGGTGATAAAAATTTGTCAATAGATTCCCACCTTGCCAGCCTTGCTGGCGAGGCAGGCTCGCCTCGCTGCGAAGCGGGTCTCAGGCCCCAGAGGGTCGGGATCCCGCACGTGCGCATAGCCGTCAGGCTAAGCATATTTCCCAAATATGTTACGCAGGCTGAAAGCCTGTCCGTAGGACTCCTGCGGAGGAACATCAAAGAAAAGGTATTATTACCATAAAGATTACCAGGCTGAAGATATTATTCCTTCTGTGCTAAAGAGGAGCGTTGCTCCTCCTTTTGATATGAAAGGCTTTCAGCCTTTTTTGCAGTATTCACTTACTCAAAAATCACAAATATTTCCTTAACCTGACGGCTATGCGCACGTGCGGGACTTCGCTCTTTCGAGGTGACATGGATTTGGGGGATTTGGGGGTGGGTGGAGTCTACTAATGACAACTATTTGTAAACCGTTGAAAAACTAACTGTTAAATAAGGTATGTTGAAAAAACTCGGCCTTGTCCCATTAATTACTATTTCGGTGCGCCCGCCTGAATGCGTCACCCGGGCAGGCTGCACCTCCCGTATCAATTCTAATAGAAATTTCTATAAACCCGCTTCGCCTCGAGGCAAGGATTTTCGCCCCGCCAGCTGGCGGGGCTTTTCTTTCAGGTGCGGAGCACCGAAAATCTGCTCCCCGAAGGGCGAGCATGCTGGATGAAAAATCGGCATTTGTGAAACCCATCTGACCAGGTAGAACAAAGGTGCAGCCCGCCTTGCCGGATGAGGCAGACGCACCGAAATACTAAAAGCACAGACTTTTGCAGTTAAGCATTAAAACCCGCCAATTAAAATGTAATTCGCTATAAAAACTAAACACATTAACCCGGTAAGATGTATTATCAATACAAATAATAACCCAAGTGCGCCTTTGAAACTTTTAATATTTTCTTCATATTTAATTTTTTCAAAATCTAGGTGATAAGTAAAAAACAAACGGGCAGTATAATGGAATGCAAGACTTGGTAATAAAAATCCCTTTTTTATATATTTTGAATTAAAATATTTCTTTATGGACGGAAATTTTCGTGTGAGATAAAAGAAAATAGAAAAAATAATTATGCTAAATATAAATAAAGAGATAGGAATCCATATTAAAACATCAATGCCCAGTATATAAACCAGCAATAAAATGAGTAATATTAAAAAAGGGATATACAGATAGAGTTTTTCCCCCAATCTTAATAATCTCAACAATTTTTGGTTAACAAAATTGCCAGACCTATTGTCGATATATTTATTTTTTAATTTAAATTTTTTATTCAGCAATTTTAATAAATGCATTATCATTGAATGATCCTCTCCATTTGTTATTATTTCTTCTTTTTTTATTTTATAAATTTGAGAAAAGATATACTTACCAAAAAAAATATTGATATAAGAAAAAATAAAAAGAAAGTATAGTGTCCAAATCAGGATTCTTTCTTTTTCGTAGGCATAACCCCACCAATAGCTATGAAGTTTGTTAAGTAACCAGCCGAATGGTGTTTGTAAGAAAGGAAAATGATTTAATGGATGATTATCTCCATTGTACTTATCGTGTTCAAGGCAATATTTTTGATACTCTTTGTTTAGTATTTCGTGGCAGTATATCATTCCTTGATCCTTGTAAACCTTGAGAAGATTATTATAAATCCTATGCTTATGCATTGCATCGTTGGGATCAAATAATAAACGAAAATCATTATAAAAAAATGAAAACTTTTCAACACAAGTATTTGTAAGGTTAATATTGCACTTATTCAGTGCAAGTATTGTATCAGTATGTTCGAGATACTTTTCCATACTAACTTTTTTATTAATTACAATATTTTTAAAAATTAACGTGTCCGGTAGATCCCTATATTTAAAATATAGTGAATCGAGGTGAGCTCCTGTAAAATCAACTTTTGATGAAAACCCACAATTGATGAAAGATACCGTAGAATCAAACCGTATATTTGAAAAGTTAACCGCATCGTTAAACTTAACGTTCTCAAATGTTATTGTTGAAAGAAAAACCACTGAGTCAGAAAAGTCTGCGATGGAATCAAATACCATATTTGAAAAAGTGACAGGTGAATAGAATGTAGTGTTACGAAATCTTGGATACTCTAAATGTACTGAATCAGAAAAATCTACTTCACCATAAAAGTTATTTTTTTGAAATAAAGGTTTAATAAGAGTTATTTCTTCAAATTTCACTTTCACAATTGAATCGAAATCATTATCCTGAAAAACAGGAGAAATTAATATGCTTTTACCTACAAAATTTAATTGTCCATGGAATTTCGATTCAGTAATGTTCAATTTTTGTAGATTTGCTTTACCAAAATTACAATTTTGAAAACTTACAGATTTTTTAAATGCCGATTTTTCAATTTCGAATTTTCTTGCGATTGTGTTTTTAAAAGTCACTTTATCATAGAAGGTATCACAGCGAAACTCTAATAAATCATCAAACTCTGTATCAATAAAACTTGTTATATCTCCAACCCTTGAATCTAAAAACCCAACAGTTGATAGAAAGCAAGTTTTATTTGATTTCACAGCCTTATAAAAATCTATACTCTTGAATTTAACATGGGCATCAAATCTACAAATATTAAAAACCAATGAGTCTGTAATATGAGCATTTTGAACTTTGAAGTCCTCCTTGAAAATTAAGTATTTATAAATCGTTTCATTTATAAATTTTATATTAAATGTTGAATCAAAAACATCATTTATGGTAATAGTATCACCAATCAGATACTCAAAATTTGATTCTATTTCACACTTGGATTCTTGTTTTGGACTCTTAATGTTTTGTGAAGTATTTCTATTATTATCAATAAAAATCACCAAAGGTATTATCGTAACACATAATATCAGAAATACAATAATTATTGATTTCAAGGTTTTTAACTTTATCTTACTTAGCCTTTTCTTGATATTTACTAATTTTTTCATCTTTAACTTTTTATACGGGAATATTGAGTTTCCCAATTGAACACAAATGATAAAACTACTATACTAAAACCATGAATTTGTTACATCATCGCTTTTAGACTGATGCGGAAATACATCTGTGGGTATCCACCAAAATACCACCAAACTGTTGTCTATCCCAATATGCTTAATTTTTGCAGGATACGAGTTACCAACAGCAATGATATTTTTTAGAATTTCTGATGAATGAATTAAGTCATCTTTCATGGCTTTAATATCATCAAGCGGTATTCCCGAAGCTGGGTCAGCAATATCCTTAATTTTCCAGTTATAATATTTATCTTTAATCTTAAACATGGACATGCAATAAAGCATTTTCCCAATTTCTTTATTTTCATAGTTAACCTGATAATCACCAATGAAGCACAAAACCATCTCAATAACTGCATCACGTAACTGTACACGCAATCCTTTGGTTTTATTTACACTACTAAGGCTTGAAAAGATATCCTTAGTTTTAATAAGCTGTCTTTCATCCATTAATACTACTGGCTGAAACATTGGGTAAACCGAATCCTGTATTTTATTGCGAAATGTAGTAAAACCTGTTAAATACTCGAACTTTTGGGGAATATATAGACTTTCTGTCTTTTCGAAAGATGTATCATTTTTTAATATTTCATAAATCATCAACGCAGTTGAAGATGATTCATACCTTGAAATTTTTAATGAGTCAGTAAGTACTTCTGCAATATCATGAATCTTTCCATTAACACTTAGATAAATAGTATTAATGATATTTTCCGATATATCAGTCTTTAGTTTATCACTAATAGTAGTTTTATCAAATTCATGTAAAAACAATAATTGGGATTTTAACAAGCAATTATTGTTAAGCCTATAACCTCTACTAATGCCATTACTAATTGAATCTAGCTCACCATATTTAATTTTTTCCTTCTCATTTGGAAGAGGATTTCTAATGATTTTAGCATATACTAAAGAATCGGTTCTTTCAATTATTCTTTTGATTTGACGTGCAAAATCATCATATGTCTTGTGTTGTCCACGCCTTACTTGATATGCCAAAATATTAACATTGTGTTTTGCAAGCTTTTCTATTAGAATACTTTCCTTTACATAAGTAGTGCTTTTTTTAGGATTACAATGATCACCAGCATCCCCAATAATAATAAGATAATTAGAACCTTTTTCATTTAAAGCATATTTGTCTAAAGCTATATTAATACCATAATATAGTGCTTCAGGTAAATCCCTGTCATTTTTATTGCTTTTTGATGTCCAACAAGTATTGATCCACTGGAATATTGTATTAATAGATTTCCTTGTCGTTTCATTATGTTTTCTTGTCGTATCAATACGGATATCAATTAATTTCCCATCATTAAAAATATCAAAACGCCTATCTTCAACTTCGTCACGAAATAGAACCATCCCAATTTTCAAAATATGGCCTATCCGTGCTGTATCATTTTTTAAACGTTCAATTGTTTTTCCCAAAGCTTCCGTAATAACATCTTTATAATCAATAGCACTTTCTGATGCATCGATAATAAAAACCACGTTAGTAATTTTCAATCCTTCTTCAATTGCTATAATTTCTTTTTTAAATTCAGTAATATTAATATCCTTATTCGTTAACCTATCCCTATTTTGTCCTAATCCAATAGGTAGTACAATTCCCACTTTTTTAGCACTATCTGGCTTACAAGATGATGCCTTCGAATCGAATATTAGTGGAAATCTATTCAGTATTCCTTCTTCCCTAGTTCGATAGATATCCTCCGTTTCAATGATGTACCGTTGAGGCAAGCGGTAAACAAATTGGGGATCCTCAATACTATATTGATTTGCGCCTTTGGCTGTCTTGAAAATGATATTCCCTTTATCCACATTGTCTATTTGATCATTCCATTCCCTACTCCTTCTAGCCTTTATATGCCAATTTAATTCCCATGCAACCCGATTATTCCATGGGATGAAGTTTTCTTTTGGAATCCACCCCTCAATCACTAAACTGGGTTTAATGTTTTTGTTATGGTCGGGGTAATATTGGCCATTAATTATTGCTTGTTTCCCCACTAAAAAAAAAGTGCTATCACGGTTTACTTTATAAATAAAACGAACTTGAAAACTTTCTGGCGAATGCAACTTGTAATTTGAGTCCATGGAAGGTTGATCATAATAATATATTTGAGAAGTGTGTTTAACCTTATAATCCAATGTGTTCAGCACAAAACCCTTTCTGTTTTGATTTGTCTTTTCTGCTCTCAAACTGTAAGACGATAATATCAACTTGTGGTAATTAATCCAGCCTATTTTTGCCATTGGTAGTAATTGATAGCCCCAAATAATCCAGTAAACATTTTCAGATTTAGTAACTTTGACCCAGTTTTTCTTAACTTCCAATACAACAAATTCATCCAAGAAATCCGCAATAATTACAGTTTCACTATTAATATCCTGTTCAGCGAATATGGGGTTATCTGCCCTGTCGGAATAAACATACCAAAGCGTGTCCTTACAAACTGCTTCGTTGGGGTAGGGCCGGGTAATGGTATCGATAGGGTAAAGGTATTTGCGGGGCATATCCATTACTGTGGTAAACTGGGCAAAGCTTTGCATGCTCAACAGCAATACGATAAGTAAGAGGGTGGCTCTGTTTGATAAAATGTGATTATAACTTTTCATGATAAAACAGTTTTGTTTTTACTGCAAATGTAGTGGAAAGTAAAATATTAATGATTTCATAGTTGTTGGTGATAAAAATTTGTCAATACATTCCCGACTTGCTCGCCTCGCTGCGAAGCTGGCCGTATGCTGGTGGCCTAACCTAAAGGCGAGGCGGGTCTCAATCCCCAAAAAAACAGGGCAGGCTGCTGCACTCCTTACTAATGACAAGGCTTCAGTGGGTTTGATAGGGTGGATGTTGGCGGACGGGAAGCGCCCACCTACATCCACCCCGAATAATGTCTAACCTTGTCAGTGGTAGTTCCAAGCCCCTAAAAAAGTGGCCTCAAAGTGAAATGACATTAAGAAATAGATTTCTTGCCGCACGTGCGGCATCGAAATGACCCTGACCACGCATTAATTTGGGAGTAGGGGAATCGGGCGCGAAGCGCCCGATTCCCCTACTCCCACCACCATACCGGGAGTTTTGTCACCTCGAAGGATCCGCCAGCTGGCGGAGACTGAGAGGTCTGTTTTTTAACACCTTAAAAATAGGTGTCATTAGTACTAAAAACGCAGCAAAGCGGCCTGCCCCGTCCCTTCGGGGTAGCTTTGAAGGTAAAAATCTGCTTGCATTGATAGCCATATCCCTGTGGGGCATACTATCCAGCAATCAATGGGTCGGCTCTTTAAATCTTGGGGAACGCAGCCAAAGAGCCAAAGAGTGGAAAGACTTTGTGGTAATCGTCATGCAAAGTCGAGTATCCTTACTGTTTAAGCCGGGCTATCTTAATTCTACTTTAACACATTAGATTTTTCTGCATATTTACCCCGAACCCTAAAGGGAGAATGCAGAAAAATCAATCCATCTCCCTTTAGGGTTGGGGTTAAAGTGGATTGATTTTTCCGTTTGAACTTAATCTGTTAAAGTAGAATTAATGTAGTTCAAAGAATAGAATTCTCATTCACCCCAAGGCGGAAATTTATAGATACCCTACCCTAACTTTTTAAATGGATGGTCTGGCTTGCAACACTTTTATGGTTGGCCTTACCTTAACATTTTTTAGTTTACTAATGCTTTATCCACGAAGCACTGTTTGTTTTCCATCGTTTTTTTTATATAAAATTAAAATAATATGAAACGAAATTTAGCATTAACAATCATCCTGCTTCTTGCTCTAAATATCTTCGGGTATGCGCAATCGAAAACAAAAATTGAATTAAAAGACAACTGGTACTACCTTAACGGAGAAAAGTATTTTATAAAAGCAATCGGCTACGAAATAGGCGCGCGGCCGGGACAACATCCTTACGAGGATGAAAAGAAAGATGATCTGGAATTAATGAAATTTGACCTCAAAAACGAATCGATCAATATTCTGGCATCAAAAACAGCTTTCGACTTGCCCGAATTAAGCATTGAAATAACTCCGGGAGAAGATTTAAATGATGGGAAAATAGCAAGCATCAAAACCAAAATAAAAACCAACGAAAATTTTAAATTGCTTGATGATTTGACGGTAAGTTATAATACACATCTTGGTTGGGCAATAGGGTCACAGGTATCAGTTCCGATTCATGACCAACTGGATGAAAAAATCATTACTGCCGAAAACTTCTTTCATATCCCCGACAATTGCCGGGTAGTAAATGCTTCGGCAGGAATTTCAGTTCAGTATGGTAAGTTTACCTTTAAAATCCACAACCAAAAAATAATATATAGAGGAGGTTGGGCTAAGGAGGTTGGAAGAAAATAATCTATCGACCCCAACTGTGGCTCCTGCTTTCCCGGATTTATGCCATTGACCTGCCTTCGGGTTAATCCGGGTGGGGTAAGCAATTCATGGATAGATTTATTCATTTTTTTTGATTAGCATTTGCTTATTGGAATTTATAATTTGCACGGATTTACCCAAAGATAGGGATGCCCGCCTTGCCTGCTTCGCAAGGCGGGCCAATGGCAGATGTCTGCGCATTCCAGGTTATTCCTTGATCAAACATTTTCACTCTATTTACGTTAAATTTTAACAATATTTATTGCTATTATTGCTAAGTAGTTTAAGTTTGCATAAGAATTGAGAGGAGATATGCTCAGTATTTTAAAAGAAATATTAACCAGTGATTTTGGATCTTTTGCATTTGTTGCCAGTCTATTGATAGGTGCTGGATGGCTAATTTTTTGGGTAACAAAACAAGTTACTACTATAAACAACAACCATAACAATCTCAATAATCTTATCATTAAGATGGACACCAACATTGATTCCATCAGAACTGACTTGTCCTATCTCAAGGGATCTTATGATATTTTAAAAAGTGGCGGACATGAGTCTTTCTTCAAAAGTCAGAGTCCTGTATCACTCACTGAAAAGGGAGTAGAAGTTGCTAACAAACTCAAGGCTGATGACATAATCAGCCGTAGGTGGGATCATATATCCCAATTACTCGAAAAAGAAATTAGTGACAAAAATGCGTATGATATTCAGCAATATTGTATGGAAAAACTTTCTGTTGAACCTGAGCGCTTTCTGGACAAAAAAGATATTGATACCATTAAAAAGTACGCCTTCGACCAAGGCAATCCATTGCAACTCTACCTTCGCCTGATTGGTATAAAAATCCGTGATAAATACTTCTCTTATAAGAAAATGGATCTTAAGGAAATTGATGTACATAACCCCAATATTTCCTAAATATTCTGTATAAATAATTCCCCGCTGGTTCCCACATTTTTCTTTTTTTTCTCCTAAATTTTAATTTCTGCTTTCCATTATTCCATTATTTGCACTATTCTTTTCACGCATTGTGGAAAGCTACATAGTAAAATCACTACAATGACAAGGCATAGTTTAACGCAAAATACGGGAAACCCCGTTATATCTCCCTGCCTTTGGGTGGGACTGGCTTGGCGGCCAGACTGTTGGTGTAAAGGGTTTTCCAGTTGGAGGACATCAAATGTCAATAAATACTCTAACATTACATGTTGGAATAAAAGATGCTCCCCCTGCTTCCCCGGATTTGTGCCATTGGCCTGCCTCGCTGGCAAGGCGGGTATCCCTGCGGGTTAATTCAGGTGGGGTAAGCAATTTATAGATAGATTCATTCCTTTTTTTTTCTTGATTAACTTTTGCTTATTGGGATTTATGATTTGCACGGATTTACCCGAAGGGATGCCAATGGCACAAATCCGCACATGCGGGGGGAAAAGTGATGAGAAGAATAGCCTAGCGCTTAATAGATGAAACTTAAGAAGGAATGAAAAAATACCTATCTTTGAATTATGAATGCAAAAGAGCAACAAATAATACAGTTAATAAAGGAACAGATTTCAAAAAAGGATCCGAATGCTGATGTTGTATTATTTGGTTCACATGCCCGAGGGAAAGCTACATCAGACTCGGACTGGGACATATTAATACTATTGAATAATTTTGAGGTTACTCGAAATTTAGAAAAGGAATTTAGAGAAGCGTTATTTGATATTGAATTGGAAATTGGTGAGCCAATATCAACTTTTGTCTATTCAAAATCGGCCTGGGAATCAAAACATTCCGTTACCCCACTTTATCAAAATATTAAGAGAGAAGGAATTCTACTAACATGAAAGGCAGTAAGGAAGATTATTTAAAATACAGAATATCAAAATCGCATGAGATTTATGAGGACGCTGTTTTATTAATAAAAAACGGAAGGTGGAATTCTGCTGTAAACAGACTTTATTATTCCAGTTATTATTTGGCAAGTGCGTTGCTATATAAACACAAAATCAAAGTTGAAACCCACAATGGAATAAAGACCCAATTATTTCTTCACTTTGTTAAAACTGGGAAATTATCCAAAGAACTTGGAAAGCTTTATTCTCACCTTTTTGATTGGCGTCAGGAAACTGATTATGCTGATTTTATCGAGTTTGATGAAGCTACTGTTTCCCCTCTTTTAAGTGAGGTTGAGGAACTTAATAAAATACTTGAAGGATTGATTGAGAATGCCTAACCAAAACACTGAGTATAATACAAAAAAACCCTGGCAACTTATGAACGTTGCCAGGGTTTTTTATTAGTAAATAATAATCTGTTATTCTTCTTCCTTATTCAGCTTTTGAAGGTTTTCAAGGCCGTCAATGTTCATCGACTTCGATAGTTTGGCAATGGATTTAAGATCGATATTTCCTTTGATGCTGATAAATCCGGCCTCATCGGGCTGGTTGATGAGCAAAAGCAATTCTTTAATCTTTTTGCCATCTTTCATAATCATAAACTTAACCACGTCCCTGCCTTCTTTTACGGTCATAAGCTCTGTAAAGTTTTTTAGTTTCACTGCGCTTAGTTCGCTTTTAAAATCTTCCAGTACATCTTTATCAACTGCGCTATCCTCGGCATTGTACATCAAAATACGGATGTATTCCAAACCCGAAACCACTTCGTTTATTTCCTGCACATCGGCATCATCCGATTCCTGCGATATTTCAGCAAAAAGGCTGAATAGTTCTTTGGTAACATGCACCGTGGTAAACCCGTCTTTAGCCCCGTACTTTTCGAATAAGTCATCGGTCGGGCTTTGTTGTGCGCTGGCATTAAATGCTAATAAAACATAAGCCATCATCGCGATTGATACAATTACTTTCTTCATAATTTTTAAAATTTAAGGTTTTACAATTATTGAAAATTTTGATAATTTATTAAGCTTGTCAACACTACTTCCCATTTTATTTACATTGCTGTTAATTTTATCCATTTCAGTACTCATTTTTGCCATTTCAGAAACTGCAATAGTACTTTTGCCAAATTTGGATACTTCGTTGAGGGGTTTAGTTGCCTCGGAATACTTCCCGGAAATGTATGCCAAAGCTATCCTGGTTTGATCGTACGCCAAACGGGCATCTTGTTTTGAATAGCTTGTCCCCGCCAACTGATCGTCTGTTTTTAAATTGAATTGTGTTTCAAAAATAAAAGTAAAAAGGAACAATAAAGTGGCTGCAATGCCGGCAAAATAAGTCCAGAAGGTTTTGTTTTTATAAAATGGGATGATGGTAGCTTCATCGAGTTTTTCAAGAATTTTATCTTCAAGATCGACTCCCGATTTAATTTTACTTTCGGTTTTGAAGAATGTAAAAACGGGTAGATGTTCAAGCAGTGAGTCATCCACCTGGCTCCCGGTAAAATATTCCTTCAGAATTTTATCTTCATCCATCGAAGTCTCACCTTCGTAATATTTATCTAATAATATTTTAATTTCCGTGGTATTCATAGTTGTGTGTTTTTATTACCTGATCCCTGATTGCTTTTCTGGCTCTTGAAAGGTTAACCCGAATCGCGTTAACGTTCATTTTTAAAACCTCTGCAATTTCCTCGTAATCCATCTCTTCGATATCCCTCATCTGAACGATCAATTTTTGCTGTTCGGGCAAGGTTGAAATTACCTGATGAACTATTTTCACATCATCTTTCAATTCGGCTATCCGATGAGGTGATCTGCTTTCGATCGGTTCGTTCCAATCAGTTATTTTATTATTTTGATAAGCTTTTGATTTTAATTTATCCAAACAAAGATTTTTTGTTGCAACCATGGCAAAAGCTTCAATGCTTCGGTATTGTTCAATTTCGTCCCTTTTCGCCCAAAGCTTAATGTAAACATCCTGCACAATATCCTCGGCCTCAATTTCGTCGAGAATTCTCCTGGCAAGCCTGAACAACTTATCTTTTAAAGGCATCACCCTGTAAACAAATTCTTGCTTTGTCATTATGTGTTGAAGACGAGAAGTTGATAATATCATTACAAAAGTACGCTGAAAAAAAATGCTTTAACTGCTAAATTCTATGTTAACTATTTGCTTTTCAATTCAAAATTATATTTAATGATTCTAAATTCTCCGACATTCATTTTTAGTTATTTTTGCACGCTTTAACATGTTTGAAATATTAAATAAACTAATAAGCAAATTATTCATCAAAAACTACAATTATGTTTAAAGGACATCCGAAAGGATTGATTGCGGCGGCACTCGCAAATATGGGTGAACGCTTTGGATTTTATACAATGATGGCTATCCTGTCGTTGTTTATTGTATCAAAATTCGGGCTGGATGTAACTACTACCGGCTACATTTACGCTACGTTTTATGCCCTGATTTATATTTTGTCTTTAGTTGGTGGTATTATTGCCGATAAAACCAAAAACTTTAAAGGAACCATTTTGGTAGGCTTAATAGTCATGTCATTGGGTTATTTAATAATGGCTATTCCTACTCCTACTCCTGTTCCAAACATGACCCTGTACCTTACCATAACTTTGGTTGGATTATTTGTAATTGCCTTTGGTAACGGTTTATTTAAAGGAAACCTGCAGGCTTTGGTTGGCCAGATGTACGACCAGGGTAATTATAGCGATGAAAAAAGAGGTGCCGGATTCCAGATTTTTTACATGTTTATCAATGTTGGTGCTGTTGTTGCCCCATTCATTGCACCTGGAATCAGAACATGGTGGTTAAAACAACACGATTTCCTTTATAATGCGGATCTTCCTGCACTTTGTCATTCTCAGCTTAATGGCAATATTTCAGCCGATTCAGCTGAGAAATTCCAACTGTGGGCCAATGAAGCAACTGTAGTTGGAACACAGACTGACCTGAATGCTTTTGCAAATAACTATCTGAATGTTTTTACTGAAGGATTTCATTATGCGTTTGGTATTGCAATTATAGCTATGGCAATTTCATTTGTTATTTATTTGTATAACAAAAAACGTTTCCCCGATCCAGGTACTGTTGTTGTAAAGAAAGATGATAAAGGTAATGATATTAAGGAAATTAAAATGGACATTAAAGAAGTCCGTCAACGTATTTATGCATTGTTAGCTGTTTATGGTGTAGTAATTTTCTTCTGGTTTTCCTTCCATCAAAATGGATTAACACTTACATTCTTTGCCCGTGATTATACAAACCTGAGTTTTATGGGAATTAATTTATCTGTTGAATCCTTCCAGGCCATGAACCCATTCTTTGTAGTATTCTTAACACCTCTTGTAGTTGCATTATTTGGATGGTTGAAGAACAAGGGTATTGAACCTTCAACTCCTAAAAAAATTGCAATCGGTATGTTTATCGCTGCATCAGCCTACGTTTTAATGTCGTTAGGATCAATGCATCTCCCTTTATATTCAAGCATAAATCCTGATATGGGTGGTACTCCGCTTGATGATGCTCAAAAAGTAACTCCTCTCTTATTGTTGGGCACATATTTTATTCTAACAGTTGCTGAGTTATTTATCAGCCCTCTTGGAATTGCCTTTGTTTCTAAAGTTGCTCCACCACAATACCAGGGGCTTATGCAGGGTGGTTGGCTTGGTGCCACAGCGTTGGGCAACCAGTTATTATTTTTTGGTGCTATTTTTTATACCACTATTCCTTTATGGATAACATGGGGCGTATTTGTGGGAGTTTGTTTGATTTCAATGACAATGATGCTCTTTATGTTAAAATGGCTTGAAAGAGTTTCTGCGTAGCAATTATTTATTGCAATAAATACTTATCCAAAAAGGGGATGAATTTTGAAAATTCATCCCCTTTTTTTCATTTTGAGTAATATTGTAGCCTAAACTTCTTTACATGCCAGATTTTTCTTTTCCATGGGGACACGGTCGACCATTCAACGCTTACGCCCAATACTTCGAAAAAGAATTTGGTGGGCGGGTACAAAAGGTAACAATTGATGCCGGTTTTACCTGCCCCAACCGTGATGGCACCAAAGGACGAGGCGGCTGCACTTATTGCAACAACGAAGCTTTTAACCCATCCTATTGCTCACCCGAAAAATCAATCAACCAGCAAATTACCGAGGGTATCCGATTCCACAAAAACCGTTACCGCCGTGCCGAAAAATTCCTTGCCTATTTTCAGGCCTATTCAAATACCTACGACAGCCTCGAAAATTTGAAACGCAGGTACGACCAGGCACTAGAAGTTGAAAATGTGGTGGGGCTTGTTATCGGAACACGCCCTGATTGTATTGATAAAGAAAAGTTGCGATATTTTGCCGATATAGCAAAAACACATTACGTGATTATCGAATACGGGCTGGAGTCGTGTTATGATGAAAGCCTTGTGAAAATAAACCGGGGTCATAGTTTTCAGGATTCAAAAAACGCCATCGAACTCACTGCTTCGTATGGTTTAAAAACCGGAGCCCACATAATCTTTGGCTTGCCCGGCGAAACCAGGCAAATGATGATTGATGAAGCTGAGATTTTATCAAAACTGCCTCTCACTACCTTGAAACTACATCAGCTTCAAATTGTTAAAAACACAAAAATGGCAAAGGATTTTGCAGATGATCCGGGGCAGTTCACATTTTATAGTTTAGAAGAATACATTGAACTTGTAATCTGTTTTCTTGAAAACCTTTCCCCATCCATTGTTATTGAGCGCTTTGCAGGTGAGGTGCCCCCACGTTTCCTGACAGGGCCAAATTGGGGAATTATTAGATATGATCAGGTTTTGCAAAAAATTGAAAAATCGTTAATACAACGAAATAGCTGGCAGGGAAAATCGTTTTTGAAATTTTAGACTAAAAAAGGGGATTTCGCCCTATTTGGTTGAAATGATTAACTTTGCAGCTTATTATTAAAAATTAAAATTCACTATTTTTCAAAACTAAATTATTAATTATTATGCTTAGAAAATTACAATTATTAATGCTCTTCGTGGCCATTTCGTTGGCCTCTTTTGCACAAGACTGGATCGAAGTAAGTTCTGATCTGCCCAGTGGGCAAGGTATCGGACAAATTTCGGTTGGCATGAACAACAGCACCACCTTATGGGCAGTTGCTATTGATGCAACAGGTGCTATCATTGATGGCTTTACCCGCTCAACTGATGGAGGCCAAACCTGGACTTCAGGAACTTTTAATGCCGGAACAGGCCTTTCAATGATTTTTGCTATGGATGCAAGCACTTGTTGGGCAGTATTTAATACCGGTGCAACCCAGGGACTTTACAAAACCACTGATGGTGGAGCAACATGGGTCAAAAAAGGTACGGCTTATGGTAGTTCATCATTTGCCAACGTAATTCATTTTTTTAATGATAACGATGGCTTTGCACAAGGTGACCCGGTTGATGGATACTACGAACTTTACACCACAAGCGATGGTGGCGAAAGCTGGACAAGAGTGGCTGAGGCCAATATTCCCGTTCCAACAACTGGCGAGTATGGAATTACCGGAAATTACTCAGCTGTTGGAAACAGTATTTGGTGGGGATCCAACCAGGGTCGTATCTTCTACTCATCTGATAAAGGGATGACCTGGGGAACTACGCTTACTCCCTTCGGTACTACAAATGTTGTACAACCCCTGTTTAAAAGCGAAACCGTTGGTATCGCTTTCCGTTCATATCTTAACATGGGTATAGAACCCGAATTGGATGTAACCACCGATGGTGGTGTAACATGGGCATCAGTTTTTGTAAATGGTTCAATGTATGCCCGTTGGTTCGATTTCATTCCCGGAACTACCGGAACATGGCTTGGAAGCTCTTCAGAACCTACCTTCGAAGGCATCGGCTTTTCACTGGATGATGGTGCCAACTGGAACGATCTTACTGTTGGTGTTCCTGTTCAGGCTCCTGAATTTATGGATAACCAAACCGGATGGGCCGGAACATGGTCTGACGGAAGTTCAACAGGTATTCTTATTTACAACGGCGACCCAATTGGTGGTGGCAGCGGCGCTGAAATCACCGAAGATTTTGAAAGTTATACCGCCGGTGGAAAAGTTGCTGAACAAGCTCTTGCCCAAGGGTTGGATTACTGGACTGTATGGAGTGGTGATAGCGGAGCTGGTGGCGCAGAAGACGGCACAGTTTCAACCGAACAAACCTTCACAGGTGCTAATGCAGTGATGATTGATGGCCTTAACGACCTCGTGATGAAATTCGGCGACAAAACAGCAGGTAAATACGCAGTTGATTTTTATATGTATATTCCTTCAGGATTTGTTGGATATTACAACCTTCTCCAGGCGTGGGCTCCCGGTGGAACCGGCGCAACATGGGGAATGGAAATTTATTTCGACCCGGGTGGAATTGCAAATGTTACTTGCGCCGCTACCACTAATTACACATCATTTAACTATCCCTACGATACATGGTTCCACATGGAAAACATTATCAACCTTAATACTGACGAAGCTACACTTATAGCCGATGGAACCGAAATTGCTACATGGGAATGGAGTCTTGGTGCCTCAGGTGGTGGACTTAACCAATTGGCCGCGATGGATCTTTATGCCGCCACAACCAATGGAACACCTAAATTCTTTATGGACGACATCCAACTAATCGAGCTTGAACCTCCAGTAGGCCCTTCAAATATCGTTGTTGCCCCTGCATCATTTAGTGTTGAATTAGATGCCGGCACTTCAACAAGCGAAACCCTCACTATTTCAAATACCGGAATTGCAAGCCTGGTTTGGAATGCCTTCCCCAATTTCTCGATGAATGTTTTGGATGCCACCGGAAGCGAAGTTGCTCCTAACTATAAATCAGTTGAGATTCCTGATGTTCAAATTACCGAAGGAACACGCATTCCCAATCCCGGTAATAGCGATGATATGGTTACACTTAACTATGATGGCGACAACGCTAGTGCTGTTGGCCTTACCAATGGTGGAACCTTCCAGTTTGGAGCCATGTTCCCGACCAATATGACCAATGCTTATATCAATATGGAAATTAATGAGGTACAGGTTTATGTTAATGATGTAGTAACAGCCTCCAAAATTTATGTTTATGGACATGGTTCCGCAGGAGCTCCCGGTGCAATATTGCATGAGCAGAGTTTTACTGCCATTATTGGCTGGAACAACATTACACTTACAAGCCCTGTAGAAATTAGCGGTGGCGACATCTGGGTTACCTGCGAAGTTAGCCACGATGCTGATATGTTCCCGGCAGGCTGCGATGCAGGCCTGCACGTAGAAAATGGCGATTGGTTTAAATCAGGCGCTTCATGGGTGCCAATGCATATTGCCAACCCTGTACTTGATGCCAACTGGAACATTCGTGCAATTGCCGAAGGTACTCCCATGGATGCATGGATTATGTTAAACCCCAATTCAGGCGAAACTGCCAGCGGAGATTCTGATGATGTAACTGTAACTTTTGATGCCAGCGATTTAACCGAAGGTACTTACAGCGCTAATATTGTTGTAAACAGCAACGATCCTGACATGCCCGTTACTATGGTTCCTGTTACACTCCAGGTTACCGGTAGCGGTAACTTCCCAATAATCGATGTAGATCCGATGTCCTTGTCATTTGCCCTTGGGTATTTTGAGCAGGATACAAAAGATTTGAATGTTTCAAACGATGGTACCGCTAACCTGAACGTAAACATGAGTATTACTTATGGTGCTGATGCCGCTACTCCATCCATAACACCCATCGAAGAATATGTGAATATGATTAGCCCTGACCAGCTTGGCCTTGCTAATACCGTCAATCCTACTCCATCGCCCAATGTTACCGATGACGAGGTGATAAGATATGATAACGGTGTCAATGATGATGCTATTGGCTTAACCGGCGGTGGTACTTTCGAGGTTTCTGCTTACTGGCCTGCTTCAGCAATGGGTCAGTATGCCGGTATGGAACTTACTCAAATTGAAGTTTTCATCAACGACATGCCTTCATCGTTTATAGTTAAGATATACGGACAGGGTAGCACTACTGTTCCTGGCACCCTTCTGCACGAAGAAACTGTAGCTGTAAGCCCACTGGGGTGGAACACTATCCAACTCTCCTCACCGGTTGGTATTACCGGTAATGACATCTGGATTGGCTACTCATTAACCCACGCCGCCGATGAATTTGCTGCTGGTTGTGATGCCGGCCCTGCTGTTGCAGGTTTTGGCGACATGATTTCGCTGGATGGCACGAGCTTCGAGCCTATGTCAGGATTAGGCCTTAACTACAACTGGAACATTGCTGCTACGCTTAGCGGTGAAGTTCAGATTGAGTGGCTGAGCATCGACCCAATGTCGGGCATGGTACCCGCTGGCAACACGCTTACTTTTCCTGTAACTGCTAACTCAACACCATTTGGTGGTCCAACAGATGAAACTTATTATGCTTCTATCTGGATTGCATCCAACGATCCGGTTACTCCAATGGTTGAAGTACCTGTAACGCTTCAATTCCCTGTGGGCATGAGAGATCTGTACAGCGATGCTTATATTATGATGTTCCCTAATCCTGCGAGCAACATGTTTAATATTTCGACAAACTATGACATGAGCAATGTTAAAGTTGTTAATCAACTGGGTCAGGTAGTATTGGAGCAAACACCAAACAGCAAAACAGTAAGCGTAAATACAGGCCAACTACAAGCAGGTATTTATTTTGTGAAGGTTATCTCCGAAGCCGGAGAATCCACACATAAGCTGATTGTTGAATAATGAAACAATATTTTTGATTTTTAATTTAAGTCCCGGTATCCTTGCCGGGACTTTTTTTTATCAGGAAATTTGTAATTATTTAGGTGGTGGAATTGAATACCAAATCATCATGACCCCATCACCAACCCTTCCCCTGAAGGAGAAGGGAGACCAGCCGCACAAGCTCCTGCAGCGGTCAGTGCGATGGCATCCTCCCTTTTCAGGGGGATTCCGAAAGCTTTCGGGAAGAGGGGGTATTAGATAGCAGCCATTTGATTGGGGACGGATAAAACAGCTAAATAACTACAGAATTTTTATTTAATAATTACATCCATGCATCTCCCGAAAAATCGGGACAGGCGTGGCCATTTTACTAAAATTACATTCGTGCATCAGTGGCCATTTTACTAATATTTCATCCGTGCATCAGTGGCCATTTTACTACTTTTTTATCAGTGGCCATTTTACTAATATTTCATCCGTGGAATTAAAAAAATGAAAGAGCAAACATTTTTTGAGCAGGTTTACGAAGTAGTTAAACTCATCCCCAATGGCAGGGTAACAAGTTATGGAGCCATAGCCAAATACCTCGGCACGGGTGGTTCATCACGCATGGTGGGCTGGGCTATGAATGCTTCGCACACTGCTGTTGAGAACATTCCCGCACACCGGGTGGTGAACAGAATTGGTATGCTTACAGGGAAACACCATTTTGGCAGCCCGGAGCTAATGCAGCAACTATTAGAAAGCGAAGGAATAAATGTGGTAAATGATATAATTATTGATTTCGAAAAACACTTCTGGAATCCAATGGATGGGATGACATTGTAGTTTGTGGTATTCAACCGGCTGCATCGAAAGTACAATAACTATTAATGACAATAAATTACGGCGAAGCCCAATGACGCGGAGCAAATCACAGCGTAGCCTGACCTACCCCTCTCTCCATTCCACAATACTTCCCCTGTCTTTATTATGCATGAATTCCGGAACACAACTTTGCACTTCTTTAAAAAGTAATTTAATAAGACGATCCTTGGCGAAATTTCTTGAGAAAATCAGGCTCACCTCCCGAAGCGGTTTATAATTATCAAACGATCGTATCTGGTGTTGTTTTGAATCGGGCAAATCCATCACCGCTATCTCGGGCAAAAGTGTAAACCCACCCTCCTTGTCGATGATTTTCATCAGGGTATCGAGCGAGCCACCCTCAAATTCAAAAGGCAAATCGCTTTCAGCATTTTCAGGAATCGAACAAAGGTTGATTACCTGATCGCGAAAACAATGGCCATCAGATAAAAGCCAGATTTCAGGCGTTTCCACATCCTTAATCAATATCTCTGTTTTATTTATCAAGCGATGATCAGCACTGGCATAAATTTTCATCTCCTCATAAAATATGGGCCATTCTTTAAACCTGCTATCATGGTAAGGAGTAACAAAAATGCCGGCGTCAAGCTTATCATTTAAAAGATCTTCGGCAATTTTTTCGGTTATCATTTCCCGAATTGAAAATTGAACTTCAGGATATTTTTTTTTGAAATTACCGGCAAACCTGGGCAGGAGGTAGGGAGCAAGCGTAGGAATAATTCCTATCCGCATTTTCCCTGAAATTCGTTGATGAAACACCTCAATAATCTCCGAAATCCTACGGCTGTGATGCAAAACCAACTTGCCCTGTTCAATTATTTTCCGGCCTACTTCCGTGGGAATAACAGGTTTTTTTGTCCTGTCGAAAATAACAACCCCCAAATCTTCCTCCAGCTTCTTTATCTGCATACTCAAAGTAGGTTGTGTTACAAAACACGCCTCGGATGCTTTTACAAAATTCTTAAATTTTTCGACAGCAACAATGTATTCAAGTTGAATTAGTGTAATCATAATCAATGGTTTTTGCAAAAGTATAGTTTTTATCTATAATAATATAAATTAATTCGATTTGTTTTATATTTAATTATACTATATTTTTGCATCCTAATTATTAACAAATTAAAATTTAAAACAAATGGAAGAACAAACTCAAATGCAAGTACAACAAATGCCAAGAATTGGCGACATGGCTCCCGATTTCAAAGCCGTAACCACACAAGGTGAAATTGAATTTTCGGAATACAACAAAGGAAGTTGGGTAATACTATTTTCCCATCCTGCGGATTTTACCCCGGTTTGTACCACCGAAATGTCTGAATTCGCTAAACAAGAAGGCGAATTTGCCAAGTGGAACACCAAATTAATGGGTTTAAGTATCGACAGTATTCACTCGCATATTGCATGGGTGAATAATGTGAAAAAAAATCTTGGTATTACCATGAGATTCCCCATTATTGCCGATATCGACATGAAAGTTGCAAATCTTTACGGAATGGTTCAGCCAGGCGAATCAGAAACAGCCGCGGTACGTGCAGTATTCTTTATTGATCCTCACGGAAAAATAAGATTAATCATGTACTACCCGCTCAATATTGGAAGAAATATGGATGAGATCTGGCGTGTACTAAAAGCACTCCAGGCTTCAGATGAAAATGGCGTTGCCATGCCACTCAACTGGCAGCCGGGCGACAAAGTAATCGTTCCCCCACCAAAAACTGTTGACGAGATGGAAGAGCGTGAAGCCAGCGATTATGAAATGGTTGATTTTTATCTCGCCAAGAAAGAGATTTAATATCAATGTGCTTTAAGGGTTAGGCCGGGGTTATTTCCGGCCTTTTTTTATAAATAAATTTCCCTCTCTCACAGACTACTCTATCCTTTTTATTTTGAGATTTAACCAAAATTTTTTGGACATAATGAGGAGATGACATTTTGGAATAGATTTCTCCTGCCGCAGGTGCGGCATCGAAATGACAAAGCTCCGGGCTGTGAATGGGGTGGGTGAAAGTGGGCGCAAAGCGCCCACTTTCACCCACCCCCAAATCCCCCAAATCCATGTCACCCCGAAGGAGCGTAGCGATTGAGACCTGCCTCGCCATTAGGTTAGGCCACCTGCGGGCGGCCCGCTTCGCAGCGAGGCGAGCAAGGCGGGGGTCTGTTTAATGATAGGAATTTCAGTATTTTACACAAACATGTCATTGGCACCAAAACACACAGCGGAGCAGCCTGCCCCGATGCTTCGGGGGTGTGTTGCCGGGAGAAATCTATTCTATATATTATAATTAGCTTTTTACAAATACTGGTCATTAGTATCTGCCAACCAACGGATCAGAATCTACAAACGGAATAATACTTTTTCCCGGACAACATTGTTCTTAATTTATACAACTGTCTAAATTAACCCTGTCAATTTTTAACACTGCCATTGACATATTTGAATTTGTTACTTTTGGGCGATTTTAAAAAAATAACAAATGTCATATTCAAAAGAACAGATAATAGAAGCACTAAAAGAAGTGATCTATTTCCCGAAAAGCGATAATATTATTTCGCTTAAAATGGTTGATCACATCGAGCTTGAAGGACAAAAAATCAGTTTTACACTTTTGTTCCCCGAACCAAACGATAAAAATGGTGCCATCGTAGAGCAAGCCTGTGTTAATGCTATCGAAAAACACCTCGGCTCCCAGGTGCAGGTTAGGGGAAACATTACCTTAAAAGCAAAAACCCAGGATGCACTTGAAAAAATTAAACATATTGTGGCTGTTGCCTCAGGCAAGGGTGGCGTGGGAAAATCGACCGTAGCAGCAAACCTCGCTGTTGCACTTTCAAAAACAGGCGCTAAGGTTGGGATTCTTGATGCCGACATCTACGGGCCATCCATACCCATGATGTTCGATCTTGTTGATGCCAAACCCCTGGCCGAAAAACGTAACGGGCGCGATGTAATTATTCCCATGGAAAAATACGGCATTAAAGTTTTATCCATCGGATTTTTTGTTGATCAAAACCAGGCCCTGCTTTGGAGAGGTCCAATGGCCTCAAACGCTTTGAACCAACTTTTGCGCGATACCGATTGGGGTGATCTGGATTATTTGGTGATAGACCTGCCTCCCGGAACCGGAGATATTCATCTTACCATTGTACAGGAAGCAAAAGTTTCGGGAGTGGCCATCGTTAGCACACCTCAAAATGTAGCATTGGCTGATGCACGAAAAGCGTTCAATATGTTCAACTCCGAAAAAATAAATGTGCCCATTTTGGGACTCATCGAAAACATGTCGTATTTCACACCCGCCGAGCTGCCCAATAATAAATATTTTATTTTTGGAAAAGAAGGAGGTAAAAAGCTTGCCGAAGAATCAAAAGTGCCCTTCCTGGGAGAAATACCCCTTATTCAAGGTATTTGTGAATCGGGCGACAATGGGAAACCTGTGGCCTTGTTAGCAGATGACAATCCAATTTCCAAAGCTTTTGACGATCTTGCCCAAAATATCATCAAGCAACTTAACACCAGGAAAAGCTCACCATTTGCCTAAGGTTTAGTAACTTTGCAAACTCATTAACAATTAATTAGAATATGGATCAGAACAGAGAAGAAATCACCAGGAAAGTAGAAAATGTGATTGCACAAATAAGACCCTATCTTCAGCAGGACGGTGGAGACATTGAGTTTATCGAATATACTGATGATAATATTGTAAATGTTAAATTACTTGGAGCATGTGGTTCATGCCCTTACAGTACGATGACATTGAAAAATGGTGTGGAAAGCGCCATGAAAAAAGCCATTCCGGAAGTTAAATCCGTTGAGGCCATAAACCCCGAAGCTTAACTACACCCTACAATTGAATTAAAAACGGGCATTCATTTAAATATGATTGCCCGTTTTATTTTGAGCCATTCCCGGCATTAATAAAGGAGATTTCAATAACATGAATTAGCCCAGTCTTTTTGGTAATATTTCCCTAAGATTTCGCTGGTTTACGAAGATAAAATCAGCGAAACCAGCCTTGCCGGCAAGTAGGTCCGCGGGAGGACTTTTTGAGTAATGAAAATGGCCGCCTTTACCGTCAGACATAAATTAACCATATCCCTTTAAAATAACCGTTAGGTGCAAGGCTGAAAAATGAACGACAGTACAAACTTGATAGAATTTTTGTTTTGCCAACCTGCAAAAAATGAATTGATGGCCAATACACATTTGGCTCATTTGCGAGCTCCCTCACACAGGCAAATACTTCAGCTTGCAAAAGAGTCATATTTTCAACCTCGCAGATTTCAAAAAATTACCAGAAATAAAATTTACTGGCGTTTTTTTGATTTCTAAAATTGACCAGAATATTGTATTTTTGGCAAAATTTGGATTTTCAACATGCCGAAAAATATAGGAAGTAGATTAATAGAGGAATTTAAAGATAGAGAGTCATTCTCCAGGGGTGAACTTTTTGAATTCTTTAAATACTTTGAACCAGACCTAAAAGAAGGGACTTTTGGATGGAGAATCTATGATTTGAAAAATAGAAATATTATTAAGCCTCTAATGCGGGGTCTCTATACTATTTCATATAAGCCAAAATACAAACCAGAAGTTTCACAAGATTTATTAAAACTCGCTAAGAAAATCAATGATAGATTCGAAGATGTAAAATACTGTATATGGGAAACAAGTTGGCTAAATGAGTTTTCTCAACATCAGGCTAGCAAAAAGATATTAATAATTGAGGCTGAAAAAGACTTTTTAGATTCCTTTTTCTATGAGCTTAAAGAAATTTACAAAGGTGATGTTTACCTGACACCGGATGAGAAAGCCATAAATTTTTACGTATCTGAAAGTATGCTGCCTATCGTGATTAAAAGGTTAGTGACTCGCTCTCCAATAAGTAAACGAACTGAAAAGAATTTAAAATTCCATATCCCTCTCCTGGAAAAAATATTAGTTGACATTTTTTCAGAGGATAAACTTTTTTATTACTCGCAAGGATCAGAACTGGTTCACATTTTTGAAAATGCATTAAAGAAATATGATATTAATTATACAAAGATCTTTAGTTATGCAAAGAGACGAGAAAGGGATATTGATATTAAAAATTTTTTGAACAATAACATGCACTATTTAGTAAAAGATATTATAGATGTTTAAAGGGAAATGTTTCACGGAAGAATGGCTGCAATCCTTTAAACGACAGGCTATACATAGAAGAATAGATGTAATTATTTTAGAAAAAATGATTTACGCATTACATCTATTAGAACAGCTACAACAAAATGGATTAAAATTCACTTTTAAAGGTGGTACCAGCCTGGTATTACTTTTGGACGAAGGAAATCGTTTTTCTATTGATATCGATATTATCTCAAATACAACAAGAGTTGAGCTTGAAGCTATATTGACAAAAGTTATTAAATCATCAAGATTTAAGGGTTTTGAACTTAATGAACACAGAAGTTACAAACCGGGAGTCCCAAAAGCACACTATCCTTTTGCCTATGAATCTTCGATAAAAGGTGCTTATGCCGGCACCGTGCTTTTAGACATACTTATTGAAGATTCTCCATACCCCGAAACTACAGGAAAGGAGATTAAAGCCAAGTGGATTGAGCCTGAAGATAAAACCATTGTTACGGTACCAACAATTGATGCAATTACAGGTGATAAATTAACTGCATTCGCTCCAAATACAATTGGAATTCCTTACGAAAAGGGTGGTCAATCGGCTACCATGGAGATTTGTAAACAACTTTATGATTTAAGTAAACTGTTTGAGAAAATTTCTTCTATTGAGGTAGTTTCAAAAAGCTACCAACTTTTCGCTAAACATGAAATCGAATACCGAAAGGAATCGCACCCAGACTTAACACCGGAGCAAGTCCTTCAAGATACCATTGACACTTGTTTGATCATCGCGAAAAGAGATAGAGGAAATACTGAAGAAAAAGCAAAGTTTACACAAATACAAAGAGGAATCGTAGCGTTTGGTACCGGATATTTAATGTCCGGGAATTTCCGTATTGATGATGCAGTGCCTGCCTCAGCCCGCATCGCCTATTTGGCAACCAAAATACTTTTGAACGACCTGACACCCATAACTTACTATGAAGGTCAGGATATTAAGGGCTGGAATATTGAAGATTCGGACTGGAATTTTCTGAACCGATTGAAACGACAACCGGATAAATCATCGTTTTACTACTGGTACCAAACTATTGAATTAACAAAAACAATGACCTAATAGCTATGGGAATGAACGAACAAGAAACCCGGTATTTCTTAATTGACCCTACATTAAGGAAGAAGGGTTACGATGATATTACAAAGCTTCGCTGCGAAACTCCTGCACCTATTGAGCCTACAGGCCCTAAAGGCAGACGCAAGAAAGGAGGTGGACGAACAGATTATTTACTTTGTGTAAAGGTGGGTGATATGCCAAAGCCATTACCTGTTGCTGTAATTGAAGCAAGAAAAGGAAGTTCGTGAACAGGAAGCAATTATTTCGGATATTGACGCAAAGGTGTTTGACCTTAAGGCAGTAAATCCTAATGCTGTTCTTAAAATCGATACAAGGACATCTCTTGAGGTAATTGAAAATATTGAAAAGCAGGGCCAGATTGTTGACAAGGCAATGAAGAAATTAAAACAACTATTAATAGAGTAGCACGATGGAGATCGCCAACGCTTCGCAGTTATACACATTGACAAGTCGCACGAGCCATAGCGCAAACCAAAACTTGCCAAAGAGTATGCCTGCCCCAGCGCAAGGGAAGATTGCCGACCCTAAAAAACAAAAAAGTGCTAAATTGAAACGTTTGTAAATATCATTATGCCATTCAACAAACTTTTGTATCTTGCTCCTTGTTTTAAATTAAAAGAATTGTGAAAAAAATATTTTTCTGTCTCGCTATCCAACTCATTTTAATTTCTGCAAGTGATGCTCAAACCATCTACCACCCCTGGATTTTTGAGGGAGGAACTAATTTTACCGACTTCCATTTTACGCATCATGATTTTGCTACAAAGTTCCAATCGATAAACTGGATGGGTAAAAAAGCCCCAACAATGATAAGGCTGGGGCGAATGGTTAAACCTTATCTCACAGTTTCTGCAATCTGGTCAACCACAACGCTTGAAACCAAAAAGTTAAACGACATCCCTTTGCAAAAAGAGATTACAGCTGATTATTTCTGGAAGGCAGGCCTTCAATTTGAATACAAGTTTACAAACGGTAAATTACTAAAAGAGGATTTTTTTATCGACCCTTACATTTACACCGGGTTTAACATGTCCACAATTGACGATAAATCCTACCCGGGCATTCCGGGAGGAATTGGCCTCAATATTTGGCCCCTGGATTATTTTGGGTTGAATATTCAGGGATCATACGAATATGTTTTTGATTTTGATAATTACATGCACTACTCGCTTGGATTGGTTGTTAGGTTTGGAGATATGCTTGACAAAGACAAGGATCGAATCCCCGACAGATACGATGCCTGCCCCAAAATTTTTGGCCTGGGAAAATTTATGGGTTGCCCCGATTACGACTATGATGGTGTTGTTGACAGCCTGGATCGGTGTCCACGCGAATACGGGTATGCCCCAAGTGGAGGATGCCCCGATTATGATAAAGATGGTGTGCCTGACAAAACCGACCTGTGCCCCTGCCGGCCGGGATCAAAAGAAAACCAGGGATGTCCTGAATCTATTCAGTATTCGAAACCCACCGAAGATATTCCTGTAATTATAAAGCCACCGGTAGCAGAAGAAGAAATCGCTGTTTTGCCCCAAATAGCGCCACAAGAAATTGAGGTGAGCGAAGAGCCCATTGAAGAGCTTGCTCTTGAAGAGAAAAAACCAAGTCCTGTTCCTGACCCAATTATTGTGCCCATTACTAACACCGAATTAGTTAATGAGGCTATCAGCAAACACTTAAACAACATCAGGTTTAAATCAAATAGCGCAACGCTATTATCGGTATCCTATCAGAGCCTTGATGAAATATTAAATATCCTGGAACAAAATCAGGAAAAACAATTTATAGTAGTAGGATATTCTGACGATAGCGAATCAACTGAATATAACCATTTTTTATCGATGGAGCGGGCAAAGTCAGTTATAAAATACTTTGTTGAAAAAGGATTTATTGCTACGAATATTGAACCCGGAGGATTCGGAAACACAAACCCGGCCGATGATGAAGGAAATCTGAACCGAAGAGTGGAAATTTATACGAAATAGAATTCGTCTTTAAAGTAAGCTTTTTTGAAATATCAATTTCCACATCCTTTAGGGTGTGGATTAAATTGATGTGATGAATGCCCCTCCTTTTCGCTGTCAATGCCGAAGGCATTGACAGCGAAAAGGAGGGGAGAGGCATTGCTAAATTCAATAATCCCCAGGTTAACTCGCCTCGCTGCGAAGCGGGAACCCGGGGCAAGTGACAACTTTATGGACGGACACTAAAAAGTTTCGGAAATCAGGATAGAGTTTGGGGATATCCCCTAAAGGCCGGCCTCGCCGGTTAGGCGGGGGATTTAGGGGTTTTGAGACTTTTTAGACTGGTCTCACGATAAATATTTTGCCACTATCGGCATTCTCCTGCCCATACCAAAGGCTTTTGGAGAAACCCTCAATATGGGTGGCGTTTGATATCTTTTGTACTCGTTAATATTTACCAATCGTAAAATTCGTTTTACCAGCGCCTCATCAAATCCCATTTTTATCAATTCTTTCGGCCCCTGCCGCAATTCGATGTACTGGTAAAGAATTTCATCTAAAATTGCATAATCAGGCAACGAATCCGAATCTTTCTGGTTGGGCCGCAATTCGGCAGATGGTGGTTTGGTGATAATGTTTTCAGGAATGATTTCCCGTGCAAGATTGATATACCGTGCAAGTTCGAAAACCTCTGTTTTGTAAACATCTCCCAAAACTGACAATCCGCCGTTCATGTCGCCATAAAGCGTTCCGTAGCCAACAGCAGCTTCACTTTTGTTGGAAGTGTTAAGCAAAATGTACCCAAATTTATTACTTAATGCCATCAATAAAACCCCGCGAATACGTGCCTGAACATTTTCTTCGGCAATGCCAAAAGGTAGCTTATCAAAATGAGGATGTAGCTTTTGATCAAAAATTTCGTAAAGCTCTTTTATGGTGATGATCTTGTGGGGAGAACCAAGGTTTTTTACAATCTCAATAGAGTCGTCAATAGAATGTTGCGAGGAAAATTGTGAGGGCATCAAAACCGATAGTACGTTCTCACTTCCCAATGCTTTTGCAGCGATGGCCAATGTTACCGCTGAATCAATACCCCCCGAAAGCCCCAGAATTGCTTTTGAAAAACCAAGCTTTTGAAAATAATTTTTCACACCCATCACCAACGCATCGTGTATGAGGCCAATCTTTTGTTTTCCCTCAGGATAAGCAGATACCTGCCGCCGGGTTTTATTCAACTGCAAATTCTCAGTATCAAACACCCGGTAATCTTCCTCAAAGTATTTTAATTCGTGTAATATTTCACCATCCTGATCAATCACCATTGAACCGCCATCAAAAAGTAATTCCGTTTGTGCGCCAACATGGTTTACATAAAAAAGTGGCAGATTATATTTTTTTGCATTTTCCTGCAAAATGGCAGCGCGCTTGAGGTGCTGGTTATAATTAAAAGGTGATGCTGCAATATTGATGATAATTTCAGGTTTTTGAGCCATCATTTCATCCATTGGATTTACGGTATAAAGCGGGTTGTTTCCAACGTTCCACAAATCTTCACAAATAGTGAGGGCAATCTTTTTTCCTTTTACTTCAACAGTTTTGAAAACCTTATTGGGTTCAAAATAGCGGTATTCATCAAAAATGTCATAGTTGGGAAGCAGGGTTTTATACCTGATTTCTTTCACACTTCCCGATTCGAGCAGGAATGCCGCATTATAAAGATCCTTACCCTGGAAATCGGGGTTTTTTACCGGACTGCCCACAATTGCAGCAATACCCTTGCATTGCAGTGCTATTTCCTGAATCGCATCCTGACATTGATTTATAAAATCATCAAATTCAAGAAAATCACGGGGAGGATACCCCGAAACAGCAAGCTCGGCAAAAACAATCAAGTCTGTACCTTCGCCCTTTGCACGTTTTATGGCAGATTTTATTTTATCAACATTTTTATCAAAATTCCCAATATGGTAATTGATTTGAGCGAGGGCTATTTTCATAACAAAATTTGCTTAAAAAATTACGCCGAGTGTAAGCTCAATATAATGTGGCGAAGCTTTTTGTTTAATGGTGGGATCAGCAGTATTGCTGCCTTTCAGGATATTAGAAAACCCGTTAAAGTAAGTTACTCCCACAAGAATTGAAGTGGAGTTGTCGAGGTAATATTCAATTCCACCACCCAATACCAGCGATCCTTTGACAATTGTGACTTCATCCGAAATATCACGTTCTTCACTTTGACTCATGGTTTCGCCCTCTACCTTGTATGAAAAATCTTCCTCAGCCTTTGCTTTTACACTAAATCCCAACGAAAAGCCAATCTGGCCATAAGCCTGTAGCTGATCAAACTTGTTGGTTTTCATTTTCAGTGTAAGCGGAATATCAATGTAACGCAATTTTGTTTTGCTCGACATGCTGCCGGTATAATCTATTGAAGTACTATCGGTAACAGGTTCCGAAATCAAATGAGGATATGAATATTTCCCGTTAAGGTAATTGATATTGAAACCCGTCCCAACAAAATAATTTTCGGTAATGGCAAAATCGCTGATAAAGCCCCATGAAAATCCTGCTACGGTTCCATCCCTTTCATACCCGTCAGAATCAGGAGAAATCCAGCCAACATTGGGGGCAACTTTTAATCCAAACCTGAAGGGTTTTATTTGGGCTTGTAATGCCTGCGAGGCAATAATAAATGTAAGTATTAGTGCGATTGTTAATTTTTTCATATTACGGTTTGTGTTTTATTTGATCACGTATGTTGGGGCAAAAATAGTTAAAGTAAGCTTTCGGGAGGTTGTAGAAACAAATATTTTGAAACCACAGTTATTCCTTAATATTTGATTCCTTATGCAAGGTTTTGGAGACAGTTTATTCAAAAATCTTGCATTTAATATCACGGTGCTCTGCACCTTTGTGCTACATGCCTCCCATTACCTACAAATATTATCGCTGCGCTACACCTCTCAAGTTTCTTTCATCTCAGCCATATTTGTCAAATACTGCTGTTTTTAAGCGGCAGGGCCGCGTAATATTTGTAGTAATCACATTTACCACAGAAACCTCCTAAGGTGCAGCGCACCGAAATATTATTATTCTGAGTGTTTCAGCAACCCCTAAATAAACTTGGGTTTACTACCATTTTCGTAGAACATTTTTTATGAGGTAATAATTTCTTGATATTTAGCCTTCAGCCATCGGTTCACAGTTTCCGGCAACATACTGTATTTTACAGACTGAAGACTAGTAACTGCTGACCGATCCCGATAGCTATAGGGACTGAGGACTGAGGGCTGCCGACAATGATCATATTATGGAAAAAACATTTAGTCGTTCCTATAAATTTGCTGTTGTTCTAAAATTTTTAGCTTTGCTTTTTGATTCTTTTCTATATTTGTACAAATTTACAATCTTAAATACTTAATGATTATGAAAAAGATAACATTGCTTTTTGTATTAATGCTGGCGGCAAGTTTTGCCTTTAGCCAGATTTCTCTGGGTCCCAAGGTGGGTTTCAATACTTCAAAATTAACCACCGATGCCAGCGAGATCAGCAGCGACATCTCGAACTCATTCAACTTTGGTGTTTTTCTCAGGTTGGGAAAAAAGATTTACGTGCAACCCGAAGTAAACTGGCTAACACGTGGTGGGGTGTTTAAGAAGCCTCAAATTGACGATGTCCTTCCAATTAACCAGGAGATTGAAATGAAAACAATCGAAATCCCGGTTTTGCTTGGATGGAGAATAATAAATTTCGGTGTTGGTAATGTAAGGCTCATGGTAGGCCCTTCGGCATCAATCGTTACCGATAAAACAGTATCTATCTCAAACGAAGAAGAGTTCTTCAACCCGATAAAAGATTCAGATCTTGCAGATATGATCTGGGGTTTTAACGCTGGCGTAGGTGTTGATGTGTTGATGTTTACGCTCGATGTTCGTTATCAGATGGGTTTGAACGAAGTACTAAAAAAAGTTAACGACATTGATTTTTATTCCAAAAACAATGTTTTTGCCGTATCACTCGGCTGGAAAATAATCTAATCTGAAATATTCTTTTTGGTTTAAGGTAATTTAAAGTGTCAATACAAAAGTGTTGACACTTTTTTAATTTTATTAAAGATGAAATGCTCATTACAAATATTAACACCACTTCTGCTTGCCGCGAGGCAGGGGCATGAATGTCCGAAGGACTCCTATGGAGAAAAATCATTCAATTTAATCCGTGCATCCCGCCAATTGGCGGACAGGCAGTGGCTAATTTTACAGAGATGAAATTTCCTCACTTTCTTTTGGTATTATTGCTTATCGGCCTTGCTTCGTGTAATAATTCAGCAAAGCGTGATCTCGACATCGATACAGATAAAATTGAACTTGCACCGGTAAAAATAAAACGCTACGAAAAGGCCTTGTTTACGATCAACCCCAACAACATGAAACCCGGCCTGAAGGCCATAGCCACGGATTTTCCGGTTTTTCTTGGTGTCGATCTCGACGATACCTTAAATATTATTCAACTTAACCAGTTTGTTACTAACCCTCTGAATCAGGTGCTTTACGATTCCACCCTTTCCATTTATCCCGATTTGGATTTTCTGGAAAATGAATTATGCCTTTCATTTAAAAGATTTAAGTATTATTTTCCCGAAACCAACATTCCTGATGTATTCACTTATGTTTCGGGATTGCTTTACGAAATGCCCGTTCAATTTTTTAATGACGACATGATTATCGCGCTCGATATGTATCTTGGTAAAGATTTGGAGGCATACCGAAAAGTGGGCATATCCCTTTATCAGATCAATAATATGAACCGAAGCCACATCACGCGCGATGCCATGTACGAGTTGTACTTTTATCATTTTGCAGAAAAGCCAGGGAAAGATTTTTTACAAATGATGATAAACAAAGGGAAACATCTTTATTTTTTGGATGCGATGATGCCCCGGACAAATGATGAAATCAAGATAGGATACACAGCTGAAAAGCTCGACTGGTGTTGGGAAAACGAATCAAATATTTGGGCTTTTATTATCGAAAACGATTTGCTTTACTCTTCGGAAATAAACGTAAAGCGTAAATTTTTTGTGGACGGCCCTTTTACCTCCGATTTTTCCTCCAGCTCCCCGGCCCGTATTGGCGAATGGATGGGTTGGCAGGTGGTGAAGGCTTATATGAATAACAACGCGGAAATTACTTTGCAGCAGCTATTCAATGAAAATGACGTGCAGACAATTCTGAAACATTCCGGGTACAAACCACCTTCATAATTAGGGTCTGTCCATAGAGTCTATAAAAAAATGAATTTGTGCATGTCTGTATATCTTTGCCTACACACTATAATCCATGTATTTTAATTCCCCCATCTCTTCTTTTAGATGGCTGAGCAATCGATTGGCTTCTTTGATGCAATCCCAATGAATTGCATTATTTGTTGGGTAATGGATGTTGGTCTCTACAACAGTGGTGTCTTGCCTGAGGCTTTGAATATCTTCAAGACCTTGCTCGATGGCTATTTTGTTAATTTCAACCAATGCCTTTTGAAGGTTTTTTGATTTTATCCTTGATATGTACTTTTGATACATTTGAAAACTAAAAGGACGTAATTCATCAATCTTTATGAATAAGCAACAAATCCTCGAATCACTTTGATGGTACTCTAACTTCCTATAATCCAAGCCTTTTAACTCCTTATAAATTGCTGCCCTTACAATCTGTTCAACACATGGAGTGTCTTTTCTACCAAAAACACTTCTTGTAGCTCCTTTGGAAATATCAGCTTGCAAAATCGTAAGTAATTCAGGATGTTCATCCAGGATAGTATCTACCGAACTAAGTTCCGGGTCTCTTGCCCAATTGGGCTGTTCAAATTTCAATTTGTTTCAGCAAAAAGTTAAACCTTTTGTAGAAATATTGACAAGGTCATAGTTATTCAATTTGTCAATAAAACTTGTTCCCTCTTTTAAGGATTTATAACATTCTGAAAAATTTGTCTTTTTGAGAACTTCATGATTCGCAACTTCTGGAAAAGGTTTTAAATCTTGAATTAGGGTCTTGATTTCGCATTCCTGTTTTACAAATGTTTAAAATCGGATACTTTTCCTCGCTCATGGTGTTGTTCATTTCCTGTGCTTGTTTTTGTCCGGCTAAATTATGAATTATTCAAGAGAAGCAATAAATTTCAGGTCTTTAGGATTCCCTGGCTATCCATCCTATTTTATCAAAAACATAAAACGAAAGTGATAATACAACCCCAACAACTGCGGCCAGAGCCATGCCCGTAAGTTGCATCGAGCCAATGTGGATGGCGGCTTTGCTAAGGCCTGCAACAAAAGTGGTGGCCCCGATAACCATATTTCGCATATTGCTAAAATCCACTTTTTGCTCTACCAGCATTCGCAAACCCTGCACGGCAATTACTCCGTAAAGGAGTATTGTAATGCCGCCCATAACCGGTATCGGGATGGACGAAATGGCTGCCGAAACTTTTCCGATGCACGAAAATGCTATGGCCAACAATGCCGCTCCCTGAATCACCCACACTGAATATACCCTTGTAATGGCCATTACCCCAATATTTTCGCCATAGGTAGTGTTGGGCGTTGAACCGGTGAATCCCGAAATTATGTTGCTTATGCCATCGCCCAGGAGCGAAAGATGTAAGCCCGGCTTTGCCATTAAATCTGTGTCGGTGATTTTTCCGGTTACCACAAGATGGCCAATGTGTTCGGCTAAAACCACAATACATGCCGGTGCGATAATGATCATAGCATTGAAGTCGAGAACAGGTGCCTGGAAGTGTGGCAAGGCAAACCAATGTGCATTGATGATGGATGCTGTGTCAACCATGCCCATAAATAAGGCGAGCACATATCCTCCGGTTACCGCAACAAGAATGGGGATAACCTGCAAAAAACCCCTGAACATCACCGATCCGGCAACTCCAATGAGTAAGGTTATCATCGAAACAATTAAGACCCTGTGATCCATCTCAAAGGGTTCAACAACCTTTCCCACATCGTTGGCCAGGGCGCTAAGCCGGCTTGCTGAGCTGCAACCGGAGCAAGCTCCAGACCAATTACTGCCACAACAGCACCCATAACCACGGGCGGCATCACAACGTTAATCCATTTTATGCCCCAGCGTTTTACGACAAACGACATTAGGACAAAGAAAAATCCAAAAGCGATAAAACCCGATTGTGCATGATTAAAACTGCCATAGCTGTTGATGATGAGCAGTGCCGGAGCGATAAATGCAAAACTGGAGCCCAGGTATGCCGGAATACCCCCTTTGGTAACCCATGAGTAAATAAGTGTGCCTATGCCATTCATCAGCAGTGCTATGGCGGGATCGATACCCAAAAGGACAGGTATCAGAATTGTCGCACCAAACATGGCCGTGAGGTGCTGGAAACTGAGGGGTAAAGTGTTGAAAAACGAAAGTTTTTCGTGGATACCAATGATGCGTCTTTTCATTTCGATTAACTTTTTAAATAGAAGCGGGTATTTCTTCAAATAAATTAATCAAAAATACAAAGAATCGGAGTGCAATCAGAACATTGAAAATAATGTCCTACTACCATTTTTGTGGAACTCTATTTTTAGGGATTGGCAGGTTCTCTTGACTGGCTACTGAAGACTGTGAACTGAAAAATTAAAAAAGCCTTTCCATTAAATTAGCAGTAGTTCCGAGAATAAATTTTACTGAAGCACGAATTTCACCTGCATAACATACTTAACGCTCACCAGTTTTCCATCCAAAAACCCGGGTTCCCAACGAGGCATCAAATGTGCTACCCTCAGTGCCTCCTCGTTCAATCCTCCGCCGGGGCCTCTTAGCACCTGAATATCATGAATGCTGCCATCTTTGGAAACCACAAACGAAATATAAACCGGGCCGCTTATGTTGCTTTCGCGGGCGAAGACCGGATACCGAAGGTTATTCCTTAAAAATTGTATTATGGCGGGCTCTCCACCCGGAAAACATGGTGGCTTATCGGCGAACAAAACAGGAGTATCTTCCTCAAGGGGAGCTTCGTCCGGAATTTCCGGGATATAATCAATTGCAGCAGTGTATGGGGTATCTTCAACATCAATTTTAAAATCAGGATCTACTTCTGTAAAGTTGTCAACCTCATTAATAATCGTTGTTGGGGGTGGGGGAGGTACGGGTTTATCTTCCTTGATTTTTGTGATTACAGGAAGCTCTTCGATAGTTTGATCAACTCTTTTATCAAAATCTAAAAAGCCTGAGCTTCTTTCCGATCGGTAATTAAAAGCCAGCAAAGCTGCAGAAAGCGCTACGATGAGTCCAATTTCCAAAAAGATAAACCTGTGCTTGTCCGGTGTGTTCGATTTTCTTGATTTGTAGTTCATTTTTGTTGATTTAGTACCTTATTTCTAATATTCTGACAAAAAATGGCAGAATATTAGAGATAAGATACCCAAGCAAAATTTAAAATGCATTGTCGTTATTATGAAATGAAGAGTAATAATAAAGCTCTTAATTGCAAAATATGCATTTATAAATTTTGCCGACTAACTTGGACAAACCAAAACAGGAATACACCATAAGTTTTACATGATCACCTTGTTTAGTTTTGGCTTGTCCAAGTTAGGTTAGTAAAATGATTTGATTAACAAAAACAAAACGGATTTTAAAATGGCGAAATTTTGGAAATGCGGGATGTGGCGGGGTTTAATAAGTTTAAGGATAATGAGGGTTGGTTTTACCAACACATCATTTACCGCCAACTTTCGCCTCCCTGAAAGTCTAAACGCCTGTCATTCTGATCTGCCAACCAGTGGAGAAGAATCTATTTTTAGTCTTGAGCTTTTCACGGATAACCGTGGGAAACAAATTCTTCCTTTGTGCCTTTCTTCCTTTGTGGTTAAAGATTTCTATCCCAAATTACTTTTCGGCAATTATTCAAAGGCCATTTAGCCAGGATAAAAATCTAAAGTTTTTTTTGCCGGAGCTTTGTTTTATTAAAAAATAAAATACATTTGCAACTCAAAACAAGACATAATGATACAAATTCAAAATAATTGGTGGTGGTGTAAATTTATTCGGGAAGTTGAATAAATCGACACTTATTTACCATAAACAATAAGGCCGGAGATTATTCTCCGGCCTTTTTTTGTGTAAAAATCTCAAAATTCAAAATAGCGAACCAATAACAATTAATCCCGAAAAATCGGGATTTCCCCGAAGGATCGGGGCAGGCAGCTTCGCTCAACAATTAACTAATAACAATTAACTAATAACAATTAACGAATCACAATTAACTAATAACAATTAACTAATAACAATTAACGAATAACAATTAACAATTAACTATCATGGAAGTAAGACCACTATCAGAATTGTACACGAACATTAAACCCGGATTTTACGGCGAATATGGCGGAGCCCATGTGCCACCGGCATTACACAAAAATCTTGCACGGCTTGAAGAGGCATTTTTCAAGTTTAAAGATGATAAGGAATTTCAGGATGAGTTTATCCATTACCTGACAAAGTATGTAGGCAGGCCATCGCCGCTTTACTTAGCTGCCAACTTATCGAAGGAGGTGGGAAGTAAAATTTACCTCAAGCGCGAAGACCTGAATCATACCGGGGCGCATAAGATTAACAATACCATTGGTCAGGTGCTTTTGGCCAAGCGCATGGGGGCAAAGGAAATTATTGCCGAAACCGGTGCCGGGCAACATGGAGTTGCTACGGCTACTGCGGCAGCTTTGTTTGGCATAAAGTGTAAAGTATTTATGGGTACGGTGGATATTGAACGGCAATCGGCCAATGTGAGCCGCATGAAATTGCTCAACGCCGAGGTAATTCCGGCAACTTCCGGTACGCAAACGCTGGCTGATGCAGTAAATGAAGCTTTGGGATATTTTATCGAAAACCCTGATTCCTTCTATATGTTGGGATCACAGGTGGGGCCACATCCTTACCCAAACATGGTTGGATATTTCCAGAGTGTGATCGGGCAGGAAGCCCGCAACCAGATTTTTGAAGCTGAAGGCCGGTTGCCCGACAGTATTTTTGCCTGTGTGGGTGGTGGCTCCAATGCTATCGGATTGTTTCAGGGGTTTTTGAATGATGTTGATGTGAAAATGTATGGTGCCGAAGGTGGGGGAGAAGGTGCAATCCCCAAAACAGCAGCTACACTTTCGCTGGGTAAAACCGGTGTTTTCCAGGGAACCTACAGCTATTGTCTTGTGGATGAAGAAGGAAATCCAACTACATCATACTCTATTGCAGCCGGGCTTGATTACCCGGGAATAAGTCCGCAACATGCATTTCTGAAAGATAGCAAAAGGGCTGAATATTTCCCTGTGCTCGACCAGGATGCCATCAATGCTTATGTTATGCTTTCGCGAAAGGAAGGGATAATTCCAGCCATCGAATCGGCTCATGCCGTGGCTCTGGCCATGAAAATAATGAAGGATAAAAAAGGACTTGCCGTAATTAATCTATCGGGAAGGGGAGACAAAGATGTGGAGCGCAAGCTTGAAAACTTCATTTACAAGAAGTTTATTTAAATTTTCAAGTGTGATTAACAAGCCGCTTTTGCATTCCAGATTATTATGTTCGAATCCCTCGTCGATTAGGCGGGGGATTTTTTTTCACAATTATTTTTATTATTATCAAACAAAAATACGCCATAGGATAAGTAGTAAAACACAAATCACTCAAAGCATAATACTACATTTGTTGACACATGAAAATACTATTGAATTGCTTGCCACCGGCAGACACGAACAGCCCCTCAATATCGCTTTCGATTCTTAAGAAATTTATGGTAAATACTGGTTTTAAGACTGAAATTAAATACTGGAATTTCTTGCTGTCGTTGATGTCGGATTATGTGGATAGCGAAGATTCTGAAATCAGAATATTGCCTTTTCTTTCGATAATTAACGATCGTAATAATAACCCGAAAGGCAATAAGCGAATTCTTTCACTGCTACAAAAACTTGACCCCGGGCACATCATCGACGACCCGAATTTTTATTCAACATATTTAGAAAGTAAAAAGAAACAAATTTCCGAAATCATTCGAAATGAATTAAAGCTTATTGATTTTGAGGAGGTTTCACTTTTCGGAATCAGTGCAAAATATTACCAATGGATTCCGGGAATGATCCTGGCCGAAGAAATTAAAAAGATTGCACCGAAAGTAAAAATTATTGTAGGTGGATTTGGAAGCAAGAATGCTGCTCATGAAGCCATGAAGATTTGTACACACTTCGACTTTGGCTGCTGGGGCGAAGGTGAATATCAATTGTTAGAATTAGTACAACAACTTCAAAATGAAACTCCTGATTTCAGATGTGTTCCACGCATGATTTACCATGATTCGGATGAGATTAAACCATCCTCCACAAACAAAAGTGAATATCTGGATTTTGATAACTATATTTTCCCTGACTATGATGACTATGTAAACACCCTCCCGGAGCATTTGGACACGGATAAAATTAACTTCCCAATTAACACCATTCGCTCTTGTCATTGGGGAAAGTGCAAGTTTTGTGATTTTAACAAAGGCTATAAATTAAGAACCCGAAGTCCCGAATGTATCGTAAGGGAAATTGAACATCTTAATCGGGAATATGGCATTACACAATTTTCGTTTGTGGATAGCGACACATTTGGAAACCTGGAGCATTTCGAAGAGTTACTTGATTTAATTATCGCCTTAAGGTATCAAAACGAAGAAGATTACATGTTCTGGGCAGAGATTATCCCAAATGCTTTTTTTAATGCAGGGCTCATGGAGAAAATGGCCATTGCCGGATTTAAAAATATTTTTATCGGCTACGATGGGCTTTCCGATGCATTGTTGCAAAAAATGGGCAAGAGCAATAGTTTTTCTGATAATATTCTATTTGTAAAATACTCACTTAAAAATGGAATTAATCCGGTGGTTAATGTAATTAAGCATGTGCCGGGAGAAACTGAAGATGACGTACAGGAATGCATAAAGAACTTGCATTTTTTGAGGTTCTTTTACAAGGATAGCCTGGTTGACTTTTCGCATATATATGTTGATTTGGTGCTTTCATCGATGACAAAATATTATGCATCAATGCCTGCAGATGAAAGGGGAAATTATGATTGTGATGACATCACCTATTTGATGCCGGATTATTTTTCGGACAATGAAAATCGCTTTCATTTATTCAGATACAAAAATAATGTGCCGGCAAATACCAGGGAGTGGGAAAAGCTGATCGGGATTGAAAACTATTACCTTAGCAACCGGTTTAGCTATATTATCCAGGAGAACAATGGTGTATATTACTACACCGAATATTGCAATGATGTAGAGATTGAAAATATTGTTTTTGGAAACCCTTATTATGGGCATGTTTTGAAAGCTGTTGAGCACAAAGTATGTCCATTTTCCCGGCTCTACCACGACATCAAAAAAGCATTCCCCGGAATCACAGAGGGCCACTTAAAGGAAATACTCAAAGATCTTAAGGCTGCGCGTTTGATTTATTTCAATGCGGAATTTTCCAATATTATTTCGGTAATTGAATTGGGGAAATAATAGATCAAGTGGTACTACTGCATATTTAGTGGGAAGACTAAATAGTGTCGGTCTATAAACTCTCCATCCACCATACACCCCTCTAACTCCCCTAAAGGGGAGAACCAGCCAGTGCCTTGGCAGCGAGGGATTTCCCCTTTAGGGGACTAAGGGGTCGCACCAGCAAAATCAGAAAAGAGCTGACTTTATAGACCGACACTAAATAGTGCGTGTCCAGAATGTCATCATCAAAAAAATAGATTTCTCTCCGCCAGCCGGCGGATCGAAATGACAAGGCGTAGGTTTTTATGTGGGTGGGTGAAAGTGGGCGCTTCGCGCCCACTTTCACCCACCCCTTTCACAGCCCAGGGCTTTGTCATTTACCCGTAGGGATGCCTATGGCACGACTGGAAAAACGAAGCGAAGCAAAGTTTTGAAAGGAGAAATCTCAAATTCAATCACTTAAAAGACGGACACTAAATATCAAGAAATTTTTACATTATAAAAAAAAATTCTACAAAAATGGTAGTTGAACCGATCCAGTTAAAATACTTACTCTCGTTTCATAATTTAATGCAGAGCATAGTTTCAATGGATCAAGACAAATTCCTCGGGGAATAAGACTTTTTGAATTTACAAAAACATTCGCTACAGTTTATCAGCTCATTACAGTTTTCATCAAAAAAGCATCTTTTTGTTCCTTTTTTATTTCAAGTCTAAGTGTCAAAATGTAAAAACTCAGTATGAGTTTAGGTATTGTAGTAAAGTGGTTGCATTAAATTCTCAACAACTCAGTATGAGTTGAGCTATCAAGTATTGCTTTCAAATGGAGGGTTAATATATTCATAGCGAAACTTCCCGAAAAATCGGGACAGGCTGTACCGGGTTTTATGTGCTATCTCGGAAATCAATAAACTACAATATCACAACCTCCCGCATGGGCGGGACAGGCTGTACCGGGTTTGAGGCACAATGTTCCTAGACCAGCAATATTGTGACTGAAAAACAATTATCTAAAGTACAAGTTAATAGAAAAATGGGACGCATAGGTAAAAGGTTGGTTTTATACTCCACCTATAAGGTTTTCAAAATTTGTTCCCCAGCTTTTTGGTTTGATCCATTTCAATCAAACGTATTAATATTTATTGTAACGCTTGCCAAAAGTAAAACTCAGATAAAAGTTGAGGAAATAATAGTGCTTGTCGCGAAAGGCCATGATGGGAATGGGGATGGGATACCCATCGATCATTACCCCGGTCTCCAGGGCTTTTATGCTTGTTTTGTATTCACCAAACTCAAAATTGAGCCCAACTTTAGCATATAGGCCGGGATAGAATTTGGTTTCGTCAATTCCATCCAAAAAAGGAGCCCGGCCATAGATGTTTTCGATGAAGTGCGTTTCTGGGTCGTACTTTTCCGATTCGATGTTATTGTAATTGTATTGATTGATAATGTAGAGGTAAATGGGTTTTGCAATGGCAAGGCTAATTCCTCCATAATAGGCAACCCGCACTTCAACACCCCCCCAATAGGGTTTTGTGTTTAGCCGGTGTTGTCGTCCCAGGCCAGTACGGATATTGTAAACTTTATTAAGCTTTCCATAAACATAGCTGTTGGCATTGCTGTAGTAAGCCCCGTAAAAATTTACACGTACCTGCTTGTCGCCCTTTATGCCAAAAACTTCAACTTCCAATATGTTTTTCCTGAAAGCATTTTCGTTAAAACCCTTCCTGAATAAAAACCCAAAACCCCTGGTATAGAGCATGACACCGCCCGAAATTTCTTTTTTAAGGATGACTTTATTGAGGATGGTGTCGATCTCCTCAAAAGCCACATCTTCCTCATTTTGGGCGAAACTGGCATAGCCCGACCCAATAAAGAGGAGTAATATTGATATTTTGAGAAAATACTTCATCATGATTGAAAAATGAACACTTCGGTTTCAATTAAAAGAAAACCGGCTATGCAAAATTATCTGCGTGTTTCTTTCTGAAATTTCTTCACTTCGTCATAAGATGAGCAATCCTGGGTTGATTTACAAGAATTTATGGCTGAACTAAATAATACAACTGCTGCAACAAAAACCAATACTTTAATTACTTTTTTCATATTTTTACGCTTCTGAAATTGTTTAAGGCATAACTGTCCAAAAGCTTGGACGGCTTTGCCCGAATTTTCTAATTAACTGAATTTTAAACATAATATTGCCGATTTCATCGAATCGGGCTACAAAACTAAAGATAAAAATGGCATCAGTAAATCCGCTTATCGAAGAAAGCTGGAAGGAGAACTTGAAAGATGAATTCAGCGCATCTTATTTTTCGCAGTTGAAGGCATTCCTGGTGGAAGAAAAATCAGCACACGCTGTTTATCCTCCCGGATCACAAATATTTAATGCCTTCAACTTTACACCGTTTAACAAAGTTAAAGTGGTAATTCTTGGGCAAGACCCTTATCACGGTTCCGGGCAAGCCCACGGGTTAAGCTTTTCGGTACCTGATGGAATTAGGCAACCGCCCTCACTTCAAAATATTTTCAAAGAAATAAATCAAGACCTCGGGTTTCCAATTCCACAGCACGGGAATTTGGAAAAATGGACACAGCAAGGGGTGTTGCTGCTTAATGCAACGCTTACCGTTAGAGCCAGGCAAGCCGGGTCGCATCAAAATAAAGGTTGGGAGCAATTTACTGATGCTGCCATCAAAAAGCTGTCGGTGGAACGGGAATACCTGGTGTTTTTACTTTGGGGAAATTTTGCCATCGCCAAACGCGAACTCATCGATAATTCACGTCATCTCATCCTTACTTCACCACATCCATCGCCTTTTTCGGTTCACCGGGGATTTTTTGGCAACAAACATTTTTCAAAAACAAACATGTATTTAAGGGAACATGGCATCGGGGAAATTGATTGGCTGGTTTAAAACTCATAATACACAAATTACAAATCAATGAGTTGTAATTTAATCTGTCGCTAACCTAATTATTTTTTACTTAGTGCTACTTAGTGTCCTCCATGCCTTAGTGGTGAAATTTTGAAGATTAACACTAAGACACTCAGGGCACAAAGAGTCACTAAGATGTATTTTTCACGACAATCTAATAACTCAGTAAAAACACAAATTCCGGTATTGGTATCAGTAAATTAAATATTATTGCAAACTAAACTTAATAAAATAGATAAAATGGTAAAAATCAGTTCAGTATTCGCAGCACTTTTTATGGTAGCTTTTTTCGCGCTTTCTTCATCCGCCCAAGTTAAAGGCGACGATATCAATGGCCTTTGGCTAAACGAAGATGAGGATGCTCATATAAAAATCGAAAACAGGGATGGTAAGTATTTCGGTAATATTGTTTGGTTGAAAGAGCCCAACGAAGAAGATACAGGCCTCGCAAAGCTTGATGATGAAAATCCAGATGCCGAATTACAACTTAGGCCGGTTATGGGACTTGAGTTGCTTTCGGCTTTTGAATTTGATGGTGATGACGAGTGGGAAGATGGCGATATTTACGACCCAAAAAGCGGCAAAACATATAGCTGTTACATGGTTTTTACCGATGACACCAACGACAAACTAAAGTTAAGGGGTTATATTGGCGTTTCATTGCTTGGCAAAACAACCTATTGGACTCGTGTAAAATAATTTATGAGAACAGTCTAAAAAGCCACAATACTCCTTCCCGACCCTGTCCCGATGTGCGGTATTAATTATAAATCAAAAATTTTCGACTTTATGGGTACACACCATTTAGAGTTCGTCTTTAAAGTAACATATAGAAAAATATACGATTTCAGATTAACGATTTTAGATTTAAGATGTTGGTGATAATCAGTAAAATCTAAAATCTCCGATCGTTAATCGTCAATTTTAAATCAAAAAATCGTTGACTTTATGGGCACACACTATTTAGCCCACACATCGAGCTTCCGGCAATTTTTACCGAAAACTATTTATTGTGTTTTGCCATGTATAGACCAATGGCTTCGGTAATTTCAGCATTCGATTCAAAATGTGGATCGATGATGTCAACCTTCTCAATATTGGGAAGCTTGAAAACTTCCGGGCTCAGGTATTCAATTTTTGATCCTGAAAAATGCAAACGCCTTAGCTTTGTCAGGTTTTTAATTTTATCAGGAATTTCCCTGATATTAGTTTTGCAAATAATGAGTATTTCCAAATCTGTTTTATCGAAAATCTCATCGGGTAATTGATTTACTTTTTCACCATAAAAAAAGGCAAATTTTTTATTATTTGATGTCCTAATGTATGTACTATCTATTTTGCGGCAACATTGTTTTTTGCTTTGTGCCAGGTGCTTTTGAAATTTTTCATCATTTTCATGGTTTAAAATGTCCTCTTCTGCCCCTGCAAATAATGCGTTCAATTCCTTTTTTGATAGTTCTGTAAATGCTTTGTTTTTTTCTTTCATGACAGTTTCATATTATAAAATGTTTAGGCCCATTGTTGAAATATTTTTTCGCTTTTGATTATGGAATCAAAGATAGTTAAGGGATGACTGAAATATAGGGCAAGCATGGCGAAACACTGTTTTGGAAGGATGAAACGCCTGTTTGGGATGACGAACTATTTGTAGAAATGTATAATCTCAATACTTTTTAAGGTGCAGAGCACCGCAATATCACTTAGAATTTTTATTGTTGCTTTTTATTTTTTTAAACTCCCTGAATACTACAATGTGATTAATATTTCGGTTTTGATAATTTATTTCGCTATTGTATTTTTCTACCCATTGCTGTTGAAAAACCAGAAGCATTTGTTCATTGCTGATTTAATTCGTTCCAATGAGTTCCTTAAGCAAACTTCTTAATGTTTTATAATCCTGTCTTACTTGCTCGTTGAGTATTCTTCGGTAGCTATGCGTTGAACCGAGTGCTATCAGGGCATCTTGAAATTGATTTTTATATGTTCTATTAAAAGATGCTACATCAACGCATCATTTTATCAAACCAACTTATTTATCAAAATCATCCAAAAAGAAATTTCGTGCCTGCTTTTTCTTTTGCTCGTCTTTGCCGTCAATGTTGTAAACAAAACTCAAAATAAAGTATTGAGATTTGTTCTTCATGCGGTTTTTCTGGCTATACCTGTAATTATTTTCATCTACAGCGTCCAGGTCGAGCCCGAATTTGTAGGTGTTGAACACATCAGAAATTTTAAAGATCAATTGGGCTTTATTTTTTAATATCTTTTTATTCAGCGCCAAATCAAAGTAATACCGCTCTTTATATGTTCCCATTACCGATGGGAGTTTCGACCGGTAATATCCCGAAAACCGGAAACCAAAATTTTTGGGGAGTTTAAAGTTATTCGAAAGGTTTAATGTCCACCCTGTTCTGTTGTTGTTTACATGATTGTGGGCATAACTACCAGATAAATTGGTGTAAAAAACATTGCTGCTCGCGTTAATATTCCACCATGCAAAAGGTTTGTAAACGAAAGAAATTTCACTTCCGAAAAGTGTGGCTTTGTCGAGGTTGATAAAAGTAACATACAAGGCGCTGTCGTTGTAAGCAGATTTAACCCTTGTAATTGCCTGATCGATATGGCGGTAATAAACAGAGCCCAAGCCCGAGATTTTTTCAAAAACAAAGTATGCACCCGTTTCTATGGAATTCACATATTCCGGTTTTAGGTCGGGGTTGCCAATATGCATGTTTAGCAAATCGGCGTATTCATCCGAAAATGGATTGAGCATTTTAATGGTGGGTCGGTTAATCCTGCGATTGTAGCTTGCAAAAACCGAAAGGTGCTTATTCAATTTTTTGGATAGTTTTACTGAGGGAAATAGATCAATGTAGTCATCCTTATTTTCGTTGTCTTGCGAATTTGTTGTGGACTCGCTTCTAAGCCCGGCCTGCAATTCAAAGAATTTAAATTTGGCGTTTAGGTTAACATAAGCGGCATGAATCACCTGCGTGTATTCAAAATTATTCGATAAAGAAGTGTCGTTTATCCATTCTTCTGGCTTACTGTAGCTTTCGGAAATGAAATCGTTCATCAGGTTTTTCGTGTCAAAATAATAACCTGCCTCAAGCACTGTTGAATCGTTGAATGACTTCTGGTAATCCAGTGAAAAATCTGTTTGGTTATTTATTTGTTTTGAATAAGTATTTTGCAAATCAGGGATTGTGGCTGATGGGTCATAATAATATTTATTATTCATTTCCTGCAACTGGTCGAAATATGAATAATGAACTTTTGAGCTTATTTTCCCCCCATCATCGAAACGATATTTGTAATTAAAATTTCCATCGAGCGTGTAATTATTTAAATCTATGTAAATGTCTTTTAAAGTTTCGTTTATTGTTTGCCCTGATTTGTTGAGTGTTTCATAATTTATGAACCTGGTAGCATTATCAAATTTTTTGGAAGCAATAACCGAAACCCCGATTTGTTGTTTTTTACTTAGGGCGTACTCAAAGGTTGAATTTATAAATGCGCTGTTCAAATTCTGATCCTGCCTGTCGTACTGATAATAATTCAAGCCGTCCGGGTTTTCATAATTCATCCTCAAATGTTCTTTTGTTTGAAATTTGGTATTGTGTTTTGCGCCACCATTGATAAAAAACCTGGTTTTATCTGCCATTACCGAATACCCCACATTTCCGCCTATCGTTTCGGGGTAGCCGGCAAACACATTTATAGTGGTTTTGTTTTTTCCGAATTCCCCGGTTTTTAAAACAATGTTAATGATGCCCGACATGCCATCGGCCTCATATTTAGCCGATGGGTTATTAATAATTTCAACTTTTTTAATTTGGTTGGCAGGAATTTGGCCGAGCGATTTTGCAAGTTCTGATTTTTCACCATTTATCAAAATAGTTACCCTGTCGCTGCCCCGGTAGTTAAGGTTGCCATTTATATCAAAGTCAACCGAAGGCAGGGTTTGCATTACATCTGTGGCGGTGCCTCCTGCAATGGTCAGGTCTTTCGATACATTTATCGTTGTTTTGTTTATGGAGTTTTCAACCAGGTTTTTCTCGGCGATTATAGAAATTTCTGATAAGGCAATGCTTTTTTGAACCAGCGAAAAATCACAGCTTACCTTTTTGGATTGCACTGACAATTGTTTTGAAATATCCAAAAAACACATATATGAAGCACTGATAATATATTCACCACTTTGAACATTCCTGATCGCGTATTTACCTTTCTCATCTGCCGTGGTGCCAACAACAAAAATCGAATCATTTTTTGCAAACACCTGAAGGGTGGCAAAAGGTAGTCCTCCTCTATTTATGCTGTCTTTTACAATACCGCTAATTTCACATTTACCTGAAAAGGGTGCGCTAAAAGTTTCTGTGGCTATAAATATTACTGCGAGCATCAAGAAAAATAATCTGCTACTATGTTTCATTCTTTCCTTTTTCATCTTTTCCCTTTTGTAGATTTTATAATGCAGAATCTCAGACCTCCTGATCCATCTTTTAGAAATCAAATAGTTACAGCAATACTATCGTAAATCTATAATTCGCAAAAATCATCTTAAAGAACTTAGTGTTACTTAGTGTCTTTGAGTCTTTGTGGCTACATATCTCCAATTTGCCACAAAGGCTCGAAGGCTCAAAGTTTCACAAAGTGTATTTTATGCGACATATCTTTTACGTTAATTTACGAGTTCTGGATCTTTTATTTCATAATGTCTGTAATATGTGGTAAACCTTAATGGCGGGCAAAATTAGGAAAAAACGCATGAGTCTGGTGAATGTGAATTGGCAAGGGAATGCTTTCTTTTTCGAATACTAAGGTGGTGTTTGACAAAAACGGATCCTTAAGGATAAAATTTATGTAAGATGAAGTTCATACTTCTTCCACGTTTCATGGTGTGTTTCTCGCTCTTGCAGAGTTATTAAAATCGTTTTGGTTTAGAATACGGATGTTTTGTTGTTTATTTTTCAGGTTCTACTACCATTTTTGTGAATGTAAATAATGACTATCACTGTAAACAGATTCTCGCCTCGCTGGCGAAGCGGGTCTCTGCCGCAAATGCGGCATCGAAATGACAAGGCTAAGGCTTTACACAGGGTTGATGTAGTCGGGTGCGAAGCGCCCGACTACATCCACCCATACAAACCCGCCAAAGCCATGTCATTTCGAGAGTTCACCCAAAGTTTTTGGGCATAATGAGGTAATGACAAAAGGGGAAAGATTTCTTTCCGCCAGTTGGCGGATTGAAAGATTTCTCCCTCCAAAACTTGCTTCGCTACATTTTTTCAGTCGAAATGACAAAGCCCCGGGCTGTGAATGGGGTGAAAGAAAGCGGGCGCGAAGCGCCCGCTTTCTTTCACCCCAACAAACCCGCCAAAGCTCTGTCACCTCGAAGGAGTCCCGATAGCTATCGGGGCGATTGAGACCCGCTTCGCAGAGAGGCGAGCCTGCCTCGCCCTTAGGTTGGGCCACCTGTAGGCGGCCCGCTTCGCCAGCAAGGCGAGCAAGGTGGGAATCTATTGACAAATTTTTATTACCAACAACTATGAAATCATTAATACTTTGCTTTCCACTAAATTCGCAGTAGTACCCCTTTCTATTGTTTATTCTAATATTGTGGCCAACCCACACGTATAATCCTTTTGGCTTTTTTACCCCTGAACCCAAAAGATTTCCAAGGAAAATTTTATTCAAAACTCAACCTCAGCAGGAAAAAAACATCAGGGTTGCGATCCCTTTCACGTCAGTTTTGAATTAAGGGTTGTTCCAGTCTAAAAAGGCAGGTGCAGAGCACCAATAATCTTTGTAGAAAGTACCATATTCTCAAAAAGTTCAGGTGCAGCGCACCGTAATATTAAATACGTTTTTTCGCTTTTTAGAAATGGATATTCCGGTGCTCTGCACCTTTTGTGTTTTACGGGCAATATTGTTTCTACAAATATTACGCGGCGCTACCGCTGGAGGGTTATGAACCGAAAATGGCTGTGAGTCATGATTTGCTGTCTTGCCGGTCTGGGCTGGGTTTCATTTTTATTTGTACCCGGGAATTATTGTTTGCTATTTTTCCGGGTCAAAGTAATCCCAGTATTCCCTCGGTGTCAATATTCTTGTGTATTCAAATTCTGTAATTTGAAAATCAAGTGTGTTTCATTTATTTCAGCGTTTATTTCATCCATAGTCATTTTTGATAATCCTTCTTGTTCTGCAATTTCGTTGCATTCCAAAAGTGATTTTCTGGCATATTCTCTACTTATCAAATCCACCAAGTCTGTAAATTTAAGTTCCTTACGGCCAAAGTTATACTTTTGAAAATCGGTATTGCTAATTTTTACCTGTATAGTTTGCATATCTTTATGTGTTTTATTTCATTTTACAAAGTTAATAGATTTCCGTGCTTTTGTGAATGCTAATATTGTGGCCAACCCACACGTATAATCCCTTCGGCTTTTTTACCCCTGTACCCCAAAAGACTTCCAGGGAAAATTTGATTCAAAATACCAGGGTTGTGCCATAGGCTCGCCTCGCGAAGCGGGCATTCCTTTAGAGCGAATCCATAGCCGTCAAGTTAAGGAAATATTTGTGATTTTTGAGTAAGTGAATACTACAAAAAAGGCTGAAAGCCTTTCATATCAAAAGGAGGAGCAACGCTCCTCTTTAGCACAAAAGGAATAATATCTTCAGCCTGTCAAATAATCGCCGTGATAACAGGCTAATTGCTGAAATTGGGATAATGACGGATAACGATTATACGAATAATGCCGGGCTTTGCCCGTGCATGCCCGAAGCCATGCTTCGGCACAATTAACGAATAACCCAATAAGTTTTCTGCTGCCGCTTCAATTTCCTCCCGCTACTTCAAGGGCTTCAAATCCACATCCACTGTTACTTCGATACTTTCGGCAATATTGTTGATTACCGTTTTGGGGATGTTGATGTTGTAATCGGCTACTTTAACATTGAACTTTGATTTTCCGGTAATACCATCTTTGCTTACCGTAAAAGTTCCCATTTCTTCGATATCCTGGGTAACACCGTGGATTGTTAATTTTCCTTCTAACTGCGCGTTGTAAATGCCTTCTTTTGAAAAGTCAATATCTGCATAGTTTGATATTTTTCCTGTAAAAGTGGCATTTGGGAACTTGTCGGATTCCAAGTAATTTTCGTTGAAATGTTCCTGCATCAGGGCTTTTTCAAACTTAAATGATTTAATGAGTACCTTGAATACAAAATCTCCGGTTTCCACATCTAGTGCAGCATTTACCTGCTTATTGTGTGCTTCGATGTTTTCCATGGGTGTGGAGGAAAAGAAGCTGATGTTCCCGTTTTTGGTGATAAATTTTTGTGCCATGGCCGAGCTACTCAGCAAAACAATGGCGATAAGCAAATTGAGTGTTGTTTTCATATACTTTGAGTTTAAGTGTGTTTTGAATTTTATAATCTATAATAAATAATGAGACCAGTCTAAAAAGCCATAATACCCCTAAATCCCCCGCCTAGCCGGCGAGGCTGGCCTAAAGGGGACTTTCCCAAACTACTGATTTTTAGTACTTCTTCCGTCAGCTGACGGATTGGGGTAAAAAGGACTAAAAATCAGTAGTTTTGGAGTTTTTAGACTACACTCAACAATGGTTTTTATTTTACCAGTGATCCACTTTCGATAATTACATCTGTGCCATTATAACCCGGGCAAAACCCCTTTAATTTAAGTGCTGAAGTCAAAGGGTGTTTCTTTAAGGTTTCGGCGTGGTTGGGCAACATGGTTACCCTCACACCTTCAGCGCCAAACATTCCCTCTCCGAAGGCAAACACTGCAATAATGAGGCTGTCGGCTTCTTCTACATTTGAGAGTGTGCCACTTATTTCGATCACCTTGCCGATATATTTTTCCCCAGCAGTTTCGGTATTATTTCTAAAGTTATCAAAAAGCTGACGTGCTGTTAATGAAAAATCAGCATTAGCTTTTTCGAAATCAGTATGTGCTTTATTGTAAACAAAAGTATATCCGACATAAGCGCCAATTGCCCCAAATATTATAACAACAGCAAGTATTTTTATCCGGTTTTTCATAATACATGTTGAATTTAGAAGTATTAAACAAACAAGCGGTCATATAGTTTAATTTGCCAAATTCCGGGAGATGGAGTAATGATGATGTGCTTTAATGCAAGCTTCTTTTAATATGTAGTGCGATTTGTTGGTTAGTTGCTAAGCGTCTGCCAAAAATTAAAACACCATCTGCAATAAGTATGGCATTAAAGTTACAGTATGTCATTGAAGTAAATCCATCGTGGAATTATACAATTTCACCTAATTAAAATCCAGGTTATTGTTTATTGAACGCTTAATGCAAATGTACAACAATACCAATAACAAAAAGCCCCGATTCGTCCTCCAGCTGGAGGACGAATCGGGGCTTCAAAAAGTCAGGGTATGACTTTAAGTCATGCCCTGACTAACTAATCTAAGTTTTATTCAATCACCAGCTTCCTGGTAATTACATTGTTTTGAGAGAATATCTTTACAAAGTAGATTCCGGATTCAAATTCTGAAACATTTACATTCAGGATTTTTGAGTTGGAATTGACTTTGTAAACAAGTTGTCTTAAGTGGCTGAATACTTCCAATCGGTATATAATTTCAGTTAATCTGATGTTGACTTGATTCTTGGCCGGATTGGGATAGAGAAACAAATCTGGATAAATATTTTCACCCAGCCCAATTGAAAAATCAAAATCCACTTCGTATTCCTGTTGTGTTGTGCCATCTTCCGCTGTAACAAGTATATTTGCCGATCCGGGAATTGCACTTGCCTGTGTGATATTAGTTGTTGCCCCCGGATGATTTACCATGCCGTTGACTGTTGGCGGAACTTGTGTTCCTGACGGCACCCAGTATTCGTAATAATATATTTCCGGGTCAAAGCCTTCGATGCTTACATCATCTACTGTAAGATCAGCTAAAGTGGCATCGCTGCTAAGTTCCATAAAAAAAGCTACTTCGTATTCCTGTTGTGTTGTACCATCTTCTGCTGTAACGAGGACGTTTGCCGATCCCGGAATTGCACTTGCCTGTGTGATTTCAATAGTTGCACCGGGATAGTTTACCATACCGCCGACTGTTGGCGGAAATTGTGTTCCTGACGGCACCCAGTATTCGTAGTAGTAAGTTTCAGGGTCAAAGCCTTCGATACTTTCATCATCTACCGTAATATCCGATAATGAGGCATCGTTGCTGAGTTCCATAAAAAAAGCCCGGCTTTTACCCCGGCTTTTACCTAACGTTATTGAGAAAAGTTACCGTATAATGAGTTTTTCTACCCTATTAAAATCATTATTGGTTAAGATTTTTACAGAATACACTCCTGCTTCAAGTGCGTTAACATTCAGCTTGGTCTGTTCCACAAATTCCTTTTCAAGAACAGTTCTCCCACTGAGGTCAAACACGATTACTGTAATCAGGTTGGAACCGTTTCCGGACACATGGATGGAGACTTCATCCTGTGCAGGATTTGGATACATTTGAACCGATGTAGAAATATTGGCGGTAATTCCCGATGCTTTAAACCAGGCATTTCCAACAGCTGCAAATGTACCCTGGTAGAAGTTGCCCGAGGTGTTTTCCAGCACTTGATCATAGTCAACATTCAAATCAAACTCCTCGCCGGTGGCAGGCCGATATAGCTTATAGCTTACTGCCTCACCTTCGTTCAAACCATCATTGCCACTGCTTGCGTCATCGTTACCACAAAGGTTGATTGCAGTATTAACCGATAAATCATTGAGTGTTGTCATACCACAAAGTGTGTTATTGGTATTAAAAGCACCAATTATATCACCAGGCTGCAGTTCATTAATCGCTGTATTCAAAAATACTGTTGCCTGTTTGTTGGGTGTAAGGTTCAGAATGCCCCATGGCGTATTCATACTGCTGATTCGTTTAGCATTCTGCATACCTGATTTAAGTTCGCAGGCAGGGAATTCAACAGAAATCGCATCAGTTGTTTTAATGGAGTAAGCTTTCCCCGGCTGAAGTTCAGTTAGGGTAGTGATGGACATATCTTGCCAGTACATATTTGTTCCGATGAGTTCCATTATGATGATTACATCACTAAGTTGGTCTCCGAATAATTCCTCAACTGAAACCGGACATTCACTCAATACGGGCATAAAATGCCATCCCGGTTCTTCCAGGGTCAATACATCATCAGCCATCGCAGAACCAGGCAGTTGGTAATTAACAACTTCGTTTACAAATAACACATATCCTGATTGATTATCAAAATCACCAACGGTGTTAAAGCTACCACCCGGCCAGTAAACCTGGGTCATATTTCTGAATATTTCAAGATTATCAACGAAAGAAGCAAACATGGCTTCCACATCAGGATTTTCTGGTGTCAGGTAAGACGACATGCTGTTCCAACCGGATTCGAAAGTGAAATTTTGTAAATATTCAACGGCATCAAGGCTCACGAGCTTTGATGTTCCGAGGTTTGTAAAGAATTCCTGGTTGGGGGCTGTGGCGTCATATGTGGCAATTGCATAGTATTCTAAGCCTTCACTTACATCAAACATAAGCCATCTGAACACTTCACCATCATCAAAACCATCTTTCTCACCTGTGGTGAGATCATTGCCATATGCATTTACTACAGAACTACCAAATGCACTCATCTGGGTAGCACCACCACAAACTTCCATACCGTCATCATTTATATAGAATACACCCATCCAGTCACCGGCTTCAAGAGCTTCACCAAAGATATTTGGATTAGCTGTGGTTGGTATCTGTATCGTATGGATGATGTCGGTAGGATTAACTTGCCATTCAAGCAGCAAACTAACTTCTACTGTAACATCGCCGTCAACAACATCAATACTTCCAGACTGGTTAAAATAACCATCTTTCGTAATTGTATAATTGTATGTCCCCGGATCATAGGTATAATAAACGGCCTCTCCATTTGCATCGGTGTAATTTATCTCCCCTTCCAGTTCAATGCTTACATTTTCGATGGGTGTTGTGCCATCCTCTTCGGTAACAACAAAAGAAATATTATAAGCAGAAACCCCACAAACATCGGAATCTACCCAATCTTCTTCTTCCATTTCCAATAATGTACCGTTATAAGCTCCGGAAATGTCGTGTAAGGTAGTCCCTGTTCCTTCATTAAAATCATAGTAGGTAACCAGGTTGCTATATAGAGAAGGTTCATCAATGCAAGCATAATCAATGACTTCCTGTTGTGTCAGAGCCTTATCCCATACTTTTACTTCATCAATCATTCCCTTAAAGTTAATACTTCCGCCCGGAACCCTTTCACCTATCCTAAGATTAACATAACCAGACCCAGATGTAGTATTCATCCCTGATAAGGTAGCAGAACCTACCAGCTCACCATCTTGATATAGATATCCGGTAATGCCATCATAAACAAAAGCAACGTGAACCCATGAACCAATGGGAACGGTGGCAACTGAGGCAGATATATTTGCATTTGTACCGCCTGAGAGATATGCCAGGTATCCGGATCCGTTAACGATAAAGGTATTCCGCGAACCGGCAGCATTTACACCATAATCGGTAATGGTTAAATTACTGCTGGGAGCTTCTGATAAATAAATCCAGGCTTGAAATGTCCTGGGATAATTACTATCTATTCCAGGACAGGTAGTCTGTACATAATCATCCACTCCGTCAAATTCGAGGGCAGTTGGCGTATCAGAAGGCCATAAGCTTACTTCTACTGTAACATTAGCGTCCACCACCTCAACATTGTCAGAATAGGCAAAATATCCATCTTTTGAGATGGTAAAAGGATAAATATCCGGGAGGTATTGGCTAAAAGTAGTTTCTCCGGACGCATTGGTGTATTGTTGTACACCATCGAGTTCTACCAAGGCATCTTCAAGTGGATTTGTACCTGCTCCTTCAGTCACAATAAATGTAATGTCGTAATAAATAATTGGTGCTAAAGCTACATTTTCAGTTACATCATTATCAATTACTTCCACTGAACCGGTTAGTTCATAATAATCGCTATTTGTAACCGAATAGTCATAGACCCCTGAGAGATATCCTGTAAAGACAGTTTCACCAAATTCGTCGGTAAGTTGTTGTACACCATCAAGGTTTACCAAAGCATTTTCAACAGGATCACCCGTTAATTCATCAGTTACAACAAAAGTAATGTCATACTCTATTCCGGTCAGGATCAGGCTAACTTCAACGGTTACATCATCATCAACAAGATCAACTGTTCCGGTTTCATCAAAATAACCAGGTTTAGAAATGGTATAATTGTAGCTTCCAGGATTGGAATAGTTAAAAACTGCTTCACCATTAGCATCCGTGTATAAAATATCACCATCCAGGTCAACTTCGGCATTTTCGATGGGTGTTGTGCCATCATCTTCGGTCACAACAAAAGCTATATTATAAACTGACCCACAAATATCTGCCAGTACCCAATCCTCTTCTTCATCCATATTCATCAAAGTACCATTTGCCCCGGCCACAAGGTCAGTTAATGTAGTGCCTTGTCCGTCATTAAAATCATAATAAGCAAACAGGTCAGGATATGGAACAGGATTGCCAATACAAGCATTATTCATGATTTCCTGCTGTGCCAGGGCCACATCCCATACGCTCACCTCATCAATCATTCCTTTAAATGGAATATCTCCGCCGATAATCCTTTGACCTATCCTTACTTTAGTTCCTCCTGCAATAGTTTGTAACCCTTCTAAATTACCTGTACCTACCTGCTCCCCATCCTGATAAAGAAATCCGAAAGTGCCATCAAATACGAAAGCAACATGGACCCATGAACCAATGGGAACGGGAGTAACTGTGGCATTTATGATTCCATCTTCCCCTCCTGATTCAAATCCGAGGTATCCATTTCCTTTAACTTTAAAGGTATTCCGCGAACCGTTGGCCCAAAAACCATAATCGGTAATGCACATATTATGGGTGGGAGCTTCAGTTAAATAAATCCAGGCTTGAACTGTCCTGGGACTACTTTGAAGTATTCCAGGACAGGTTGTCTGGATATAATCGTCCTCCCCATCAAATTCGAGGGCAGTTGGCACCTCTTCATACAAGCTTACATCTACTGTAATATCCTCGTCTATTACTTCAATAACACTAATAGCCGGTAAATACCCATCTTTTGTGATAATATAAGGATAATTCTCCGGGAGGACATCGGTAAAAATAGTTTGTCCGGATGTATTGGTGTATTGCTGTACACCATCAAAATCGACCAACGCATTTTCAAGGGGATTTGTACCATCCGTTACCATAAAGCTTATGTCATAATTTTCCCCGGTTAAGGTCAAACTCACATCAACGGTGACATCCTCATCAATAACGTCAACTGTTCCGGTTTCGTCAAAATAACCTGTTTTAGAAAGGGTATAATCATAAGTATCGGGATCAAGAAATTGAAATATTACTTCACCGCTGATATCTGTATATTTTACATCACCATCCAGATCAACCATAACATTTTTAATGGGTGTTACACCATCATCTTTGGTAACAACAAAGGTTATATCTAATACTGGCGGACAAGACGTAGAAGCGACCCAATCTTCTTCATCCATATTCATCAATGTACCATCATTACCACTCACAAGGTCAGTTAATGTAGTACCTGTTCCGTCTTCAAAATTATAATACGCTACCAGGTTATTATATTGGGCCAGATTGCTACCTAAACAAGTATAGCTATTGATTTGATACTGCAGTAAGTTCGCATCCCAAATACTTACCTCATCTATCATTCCTTTAAAAGGAATACTACCGCCCGGAACCCTTTCTCCTATCCTCAAAGGATCATCATACAATCCAGGAGTAAAAATTCCAATAGAACCTGAAACAACCTCTATCCCATTCTGGTAAAGGGTTCCCTCATAGTCAACTGATCCAAAAGCGACGTGAACCCATTCACCAATGGGGACAGGAGTTGTAGATATCAGGAATTCTGGGCCACCTGCCTCTATTTCGAGGTACCCGGATGCATTAACCATTAATGTATTTCTTGCACCAACATCGTCAGAACCATAATCAAGTATGCACATATCTGCAGTAGGTGCTTCAAATAGATAAATCCAGGCCATAAATGTCCTGGCATTTTCCTGAAATATTCCGGGGTACGTTGTCTTTACATAGTCATCCACCCCGTCAAATTCAAGGGCTGTTTGAGTTTTTCCATCAAATGTTGATAGAATAAAAACAACGAACACGAAGAGTAATAAAAATAACTTTTTCATAATACTATTAATTTTAATTTATGCAAATTAATTTCTACAATGTAAATTTCTGCTTTCTTCCAATTACTGTAACTTATTTCCCCTTATCAGCGGTCAGCTTTTATTGCCGAATGATGATCTTTTTCATATAGTTGGTCTCATTTGAGTTGAGGATAATGATGTACAATCCTTCGGCATAATCACTGAGATCAATATTGCGAGTATATGACTCACCACCCAGTTGCAAATCATATTCTGCATACACAATTCCACCCAGGTTGTTTACAATCCTTAAATTTATCGCTTCATTTGCACCGGAGCTTAGCGTGATGGTGAATATTCCATTCGATGGATTCGGGTAAATATGTAACTGAACACCATCAAGAATTTCATTAATACCCACGATTTCAACCACACAAACTACATCCTCTGCATAATTTTCACAACCGTTCTGATCAGCATAAGTATAGGTGATTACATGGTCACCCAAACCTGCAGTTTCAGGATTAAAATAGTAAATGCCATTGTTTTCGGACACTCCATTTCCTGAATATTCACCTCCGAGCGGAGAACCTCCTGAAAGCTCGAATATCGGTGTATTGATACCAACAGTATCAACCCCCAGCTCGAGTTCAACATCTGGTAAAGCATTAATTGTAACCGTTAAAGATTCAGATGTTTGTCCCTCTCCACAAATATTTACACCGTAAACACTTAAAAGTGCCTCACCTGAAAAATCAGCATTCCAATCAAGGATACCAATATTTCCTCCTCCGGAAATGGTTCCTGCTGCTTCTGGTGATACTGTCCAGATATAGGATGATGCATATTCAGCTCCTTCGGTAGAATATGTTGTATTTTGGGGATCCTGGCAAAACACAATATCTCCAACAGGCATAGCACACAGACCAGGAGTTTGTGCAACGTCAACAATTGTTGAATCAATAACAGTAATTGTCCCATCGAAAACTTCAACAATGTAGGTTGTTGTATCATAAGGAGTAATCATAGGATTTTGTTCAGTTGAGGAAAATCCTTCGGGGTTAGATGTCCATGAAAAAGTATAGTTTCCTGAACCACCCATTACATCTGCAAACAATTGTGTATTATCACCATAACAAACCAATGCCGGATCAGCATAAGCAGCAACACTCATGGCGTTGCCAACCGCCAAAGTAATAGGTACAACTACCATAGCATTATCCGGATCGTTTGACCCAATATTTAATTCAGCAGTATATATTCCTGAATCCAGGTCAGCAGCATCAAGCGTAACATTAATTACTTCGCTTCCTCCAGCAGCTATTGTACCGCTATAGTTGTCAAATAGTAACCAGCTTGCAACAAAAACAGTATAATCTTCCACTTCTCCATAAGAAGTTGTACCACAAGGATTGCCACAGTCTGCATCGAAATACTTTATCCTAACACGCATTCTGGTTGCTCCAGGAACTGCATCAAGAGGAACAGTTATGGAAAAAGTTCCCTGCCCAAAATTATTCGGTTCGCACACTACATTTTCATCTGTATCATCAAAATCACCATCCTGGTTCCAATCGATCCAGACACCCAAGTCATCATCATTATATGGGCTTCCATTTTGAATGGTAATATCAATAGTTGCACCCGGGAGGAGGAAGGTTGACATATTTGTATAATCAGCGTAACCGTCACAACTTGAGGTATTATCAATGTCACCGAAAATCACTTTGTATATAAATTCACCACAACCTCCAACGGCATCACAATAATCTTTTCCTTTCTTCTTATTATTTATAGATGAGGAAACAGTGTATTCCAGGTCAAGTTCACCTACATTTTGGATAGTAACAGTTTTTACAGTTGATGTGCCTGGTTCAAGATAAACATTTAATGCTTCAGGTGAAACTGTAATATCAGGATTGCCCCATTGAATAGATACTGAAGCAGCCAAAGATTCACCGTCATCATGCATGGCTCTTACACTATAATCGAACAGTCCATAATCAGGAAGTGCATCTGCATATGTTATGTCGGTTGTAGTACCTATCAGTTCATATTCTCTGTACACGTTAAAATGCAGGAAATCTTCCGAATTTTCAAACTGCCAGGATAAAGTTGTTTCACCGGTTTCTTCATCGAGAGAAACCAATAAGTCAGTTGGTCTTGGTAAATTATTTGGCAAATAAGGGGATGTATATGTCATAAAAAGATTGTTACGGTTGTCGGTCCAAATTGGGTAAACTATACCACCCCGTGCAACAATACCAAGGTAATCACCCATATAGTCGGCTGCAAGCCCTGGCATAGGCGATGGTGTAAATGACACATCACTCACTTTGAAATCTTCCCAGGTTTCGCCACCATCAAATGAATTGGCACAAAACACTTCACATTCAGCCGACCCAACATTTCTATCATCATAAAAGATCACACTCAAAATACCGGTTTCCGGGTCGCATGTAATCCACGGAAAATAATGTATATTCCCTTCACCAATACCATCCTGGTTAACACGGATTGGATCTGACCAGTTATCACCTCCATCTTCTGATCTGATCATGTAAATATCTACATCAGAACCGGTGTTTGTTCCTGGAACTCCTATATTTGCCCAAACAACATAGAGGTTTCCGCTATATTGACCGGTACTGATATCGCATGCCATCACAGGAAAAGAGTTTGTCCTTTGATCTTTTCCGATGCCGGTATTTCTTATCCCCCGGATATTTTCAATAATTCTTGTTGCAGGTTGAAAGTATTCGCCACCACTGGTTGATTTTGTAAAACCCATGGCTGGTTCATCCTGCGGCCAATTATCATAAATTGACCATATAGCATACACTTCCCCATTGGGGCCGGTTTGAAGGTTTACCCCCTGGTTATGGCTTCCGGCAAATACTGCCAAACTGATGTTAATGGGAGAAGACCATGTAACTCCTTCATCTGTGGACCTGACGATTTCAATTTCAAGATCATTTGAACCCCCAAATGAAGTCCAGGCAGAATATACATTACCTTCATAAGTGCTTGTCGGGCTATTATCAATCCAAAGATGATTTTTATCTAATAGTGAAGTCCAACCTCCGGGAGCTGTACCACAAACCACAGGTGTCGATGATGCGCCTCCATCGATGGAATAGGAAACTCCCTGACCAAATTGTTCATTGATAAATCCCACATACATCCTTGAACCATCAAGGTTTATAGCTGTAGCGGGATCACCTGAATTTTCCCCTCCTGCACCCTGAGAAGAACCACCCCAGTTTAAACCTGCATCCTCTGAAATGAAATAATTGGCACCATAAAGTGTCCCAGCGCTACCTCCATTCCATGAAGTTGAATTATTTGAATTTAGCACACGCTCAGGATTAGAAGGATCAACAAAAATCGAATTCTCTGTTTCAGTAACATCAGTTTCATCGGTTACCGGTACATCAGGCGAATCCTCTTTCCCTCCCTTAATACTTTTAGCGTAGATCATACTTCCTGTAAATTTAGCTGGCGGAATAGGCTTTTCAGGAGCAACGGACACCAACCCTTTTTCTGCCTGGATTCCCCAGTAATGCATATTATCTACACGGGTATCCACAAACTCACTTTTATTATCCTTTGATTTAGAAGGAAAAATTTGCTTTTGAGCATAAACATTACTAAAACAGATTCCAAAAATCAGTAAAATGGCAGTTAAATAATAATTCTTTTTCATGATAAATTTATTGCTTAAATAGCGGGATACAGTATCCCATTAAAAAGTTATGTTCATAATAATTGATCAATTCTATAGAATTGACATGTTCATGTTTGATGAACTGACTAAACATTTTTTGGAGTAATCAATATCATCTAATCATCTAACAAAAATATTTATTCAATCACAATTTTTTTGATTGAGGTTGATGTTGCATTTGAAATTCTTATGAAATACACACCTGCAGGCTGCGTACTCAAATCGAGCATTGTTGATCCATTTGCCTGTGCTGAATAAACCTGCTGTCCTTTCATGTTCATTACTGAAATTTCACAACCTTCAATACCGGCCATGGTAATGTTGATTTTACCATTGCTGGGGTTGGGTATAATGCTGAATGCCAAAGCACCAACAGTATTCACGCTGATGGCTTCCATCTTGAAATCATTGATAATTGATAGTCCGTTTTCAGCAAACAAGCCGTTATGGTTTGCGAAACTCTAATTGTAAACCGGACGTACATCAACTTCTGCACCGTGGCTAAAAATTTTGAATGTCATCAGTTCGTCCTGAATCATTCCTTCTTTCACAGTAGTGGTCATATCGTTTCCGTAAACCACAAGTGGCAACATTTCATCAACACCATTGTATTGGGCCATTCCTGTGCATGTTCCATCAGTAGCAAAAATTCCAACAACATCACCTGCGTCAAGATTTGCAGCACTTATGGAAATAATATGTTGTGAGCCTGTGCGAATTACACTGTTCCAGTTTGTGGGTTTAACGATATGATTTTTTTCTACCTGAATTGTACCTGATTTAGCGGGCACATCAAAGTTAAGAGTTACCGCGGTGTTAGCATAGATAAGGTAAATCCGGGTATAAGTGTCTCGAGAGCACCTTCCACACCAGGTACAATACCTCCGGTGGGCCAATAAATTTTCTGGTCTATCAGGTCAAAAACATACATAATGGTATTACCATGGGGCTCAATAACATCCTGTATGGAGACCGGTTCAGTGCTTAAGACAGGAAATAAATGTGTTCCGGGCTCTATAGTTACTGTTCTGTCTATCAGTTCATCCCCTTCGAACTCAAAATTCACAGCATTGGCAAATTTCACTTTATACCCCTGATAGGTGTCCCAATGGCCGATTGTATTGATGTTGTAGCCCGGCCAGAAAACACCGTCTTCACCAACTAGGATTACCATATCTTCCAGAATAGGATCAAACAAATCTTCCAGCAATACCTTATCAACCGGTATCACATTGCTTGAAATACTTGCCCATCCCTGAGGATAGAATTTGGTTTCCAGGCAAACATCGGAGGCTACCCAATCTTCTTCATCCATATTTGTAAGGATGCCGTTGTACCCAGATACAAGATCGTGCAATATAGTACCGGTACCTTCATTAAAACTATAATAAGCCATCAGGCCATCATAAAAGTCTGGGTCGTTGATACAAGAATACTCCTGGATTTCTTGCTGTGTCAGGGGCACTTCCCATAAACTCACTTCATCAATCATTCCCGGAAAGTTAATACTTCCGCCAGGAACCCTTTCTCCTATCCTAAAGCCTACATTCAGATTTGCAGTATTTATCCCTGGTAAAGTTTTTGAAGTTAACTCTTCCCCATTTTTATACAGGTATCCGGTAGTGCCATCATAAACGAAAGCCACATGTACCCATTCACCAATGGGAATATCGCCATCATTTGGAGAGGTCATATTTCCGGTTGAAGTGCCTGAGAGATATCCGAGCTTCTCACTACCACTTACTATGAAGGTATTCCTCCCGGCGGAGGCATTTCTACCATAATCGGAAATGCATTTATTGGCACCGGTATTTGAAGTTAAATAAATCCAGGCCATAACAGTCCTGGGTAAGGATCCATATACTCCAGGACAGGTTGTCTGGACATAATCGTTACCCCCGTCAAATTCAAGGGCAGTTAGTACAGGAGCAAGCATGCTTACTTCTACTGTAACATCATCGTCAACGACTTCAATATCGCCTGATTCTGAATAATAGCTATCTTTTGAAATACTAAAGGGGTAAATCTCCGGGAGGATATCGATAAAAGTAGTTTCTCCGGCTGCATTGGTATATTGTTCTACCCCATCAAGATTTACTAAAGCGTTTTCAATAGGATTTGTAGCGCTTTCATCCGTAACAATAAATGTAATGTCGTAATAAACAATTGGTGCTAAAGCAACATTTTCAGTTACATTAATATCAATCACTTCGACTGAACTGGTTTGTTCATAATATTCATCTTTTGTAACCGTATAAGAATAGGTGTCTGGTAGGTATCCTATAAAAACAGTTTCTCCGGTTGCATCGGTATTTTGTTGTACACCACCAAGGTCTACCAAAGCATTTTCAAGTGGATTTGTACCATCCGTTACAGTAAAGGTTATGTCATAGTTTTCTCCGGTTAAGATCAAACTCACATCAACGGTAACATCAGCGTCAACAACTTCAACTGTTGAGGATGCGTCAAAATAACCAGCTTTAGAAACCGTATAATTATATGTGCCGGGAAAAGCTTCAAATGTTGCTTCACCGCTGGCATCGGTATATTTCACTAAACCATCCAGTACAACTTCTGCATTTTTAATTGGAGTTACACCATTATCTTTGGTAACAACAAAGCTTACATTATATGGTGTTCCACAAACGGTAGAAGTTACCCAATCCTCTTCATCCATATTCTCCAAATCACCGTCCCAACCATCAACAAGCTCAGTTAATGTAAAGCCTGATCCGTCATTAAAATCATAATAGGCTACCACCCCAGAAGGGATGTCAGTACCATCGATACAAGAATAACTAGTGATATCCTCTTCCTCTACGTCTATGCTCCATACACTAACTTCATCAATCATGCCATTGAAAGGCATACTTTCACCTGAAATACTTTGTCCTATCCTAAGAGTCTCTTCATCTTCAGGTGTAAATAAATCAAATATATTTCCATTATCACTCAGGTCTCCATTTACATAAAGCAATCCCTCATCGCCAGTAAAAACGAAAGCAACATGAACCCATTCATCAGTGGGAAGAGTGCCGCCAAATGTGCCAGTTAGTATTTCTCCACCCATGTCAAATTGGAGGTATCCGTCTTCGTTAACCATAAAGGTATTCCGTGCACCATCATCATCAATACCATAATCGAGGATGCACATATCACTGGTAGGTGCTTCAGATAAATAAATCCAGGCCATAAATGTTCTCGACTGATCTTCTAATACTCCTGGAAAGTCAGTCTGTACATAATCATCTACCCCGTCAAATTCAAGGGCTGTTTGAGCTTTTGCATTAAATCCTGAAAGGATCAAGCTAACGAATAAAAAAAGTAAGAATTTCTTCATAATTTTAAAATTTAAGTGTTATTTGTTTTTATTGGCGTTATTTTGTTCTAATAGTATTTTTATCACCTGTTTTTGTTTTTCGCGTCTTTTTGCAAATTTTTCTAAATTCTTCAATTCATCTTTCGATTCCATTTCAGAATTTCCCGCATCGAAATCTCTTTTCTTCATATTTCTTATATAATTATTTTTTTGACAAAGCTATACCCCGGATTGGGGAAAAGCAAAAATATAGTCTCAAAAAAATGTCGTACTGGAGCAGAAAGATGTCAAAAAAATCTCAAACAAGTCTGTATGTTGCACGAATTGTGCAGTTTAACAAATTTGTATTTTTTTGCTATTTTATTGGGTGCTTAAAAAACTAAGTGGAAAGTTTAAATTTTAGAGAGGAAATCAGTAAGATTATCTTCTGAAGTAAGTTTGAGTTTTTTCCTGATATTATAGCGAACGGTATCAACCGACCTTGGAGTTGTGCCGGTAATTTCTGAAATGTCTTTGGTATTCATATTCATTTTAAGAAATGCACATAAGCGTTTCTTGGCAGGGGTTATACTTGGAAATTTGCGGTTTAGGCTGTCGTAAAAAACATTGTGTACCTGTTTAAAGCGAATATCGAACTCTTTCCACAGTTCAACATCCCTAGATTTACGGATCCTGTAGGCAATTTTGTTGATCATTGATTTTGTTTCTGCTTTAACTGCCTTTTTTCCCAACTCTAATAAATCTTTTGAAATGTCTTCAAGGATTTCATTTTTTTTCATAAGTGCCATGAGGTTGGAAGTCATTTCACGATTTTTAAATTCCAGTTTTTCTTCGAGTTTTTGCTGCCTGATTTTTACAGTATGGGCTCTGGCTCGCATCAGCTTGATAACAAACCAGATAGCAATACCCAAAACTAAAATAATACTCACCAGAATGATGATGTAGATACTTTTCTGTTGCGAATTAATCTCAACCCTCTGTCGGCTAATTTCCATCAGGTTTTTTTGATTGTCGTATTCCGTCTGCATTTCCAGAAGGTTAGCAAGGCTTGTATGGGAAACTTCCACAAATTTGTCATTATACTCTTTAAATTTTTCATGGTAAATATACGCATCCTTATAATTATTTTGTGCGAAAGCAATAGAAGCCAATGATTTATAACTATCAACTTTGTTCTCTAAACTTACGGGTTCGTCCAATGAATCAATTAATGACCGGAACTGCATTATAGCTTTTGTGGTATCCCCTTTGCTAAGAGAATTATATGCCATGTTGATTTTAATACTGGAAAGTGCCATCCGATATCCGATTTGCTGATGATTTTCCATGGCCAGGTTATAATACATTTCTGCAGAATCATATTGGTGAAGATCATGGAATAATATGCCCAAATTCAGATAATTACTACCTAAATATTTCTTATTGTTGAATTTCTTGTTCAATGCAATTGATTTTTTGAGATAAAAAAGAGTTGAATCATGCTTTCCGAGTAGTGAATAATGGTGGGCCAGGTTATGCATGGCAGCAGCAATTCCGGAAGTATCTTTAAGCTTAATTTTTAGTTGGTAGGATTTGTAGGCATATTCAAGTGCTTTCTCGGGCTCACCTATTCTGTTGTATATCTCATGGTAAATAATATATACGGTAGAAACCCTGTTTAAATCGTTGATCCTTGTTGCTAAATCCAGGGATTTAGCTGCTTGCTCATCAGCTTTTTCGAATTGACTCGCTTTTGCATATACCAAAGCCTTATAACAATATACAACTGCTTGTATCGAATCATAGGGAAATACCGTTAAAATATTTTCAGCCAGGTCGAAATATTCCATTGCTTCAGTAAATTCTGATTTGAACGCATAGTGTTTCCCCAACGAACTTAATATTAATGCCTTAAATTTGGGGTTATCCAAATCCCTGGCCATGCCAAGTGCCTGTTTCAAATATAAGATTGAAGAATCTTCACTAAATTGGTTGTATTTTCTCGCAAGATTGTTTAACAAATAAAATTTTGTATTGTCGGGTTGAGCTACTGATAATGCTGTTTTTAATGAATCAATGGCTTGCCTGTTTTGGGGAAACATATCAAATGCCAAAAACAACATTAAAAATAATATGAAAAGATGTTTTAATCTCATAGAAACAAAAATACAATAATTCCAAATACAAAAGCCCCGATTCATTCGCCAGATGGCGGACGAACCGGGGCTTCAAAAAGTCAGGGTATGACTTTAAGTCATGCCCTGACTAACTAACCTAAATTTACTCAATCACCAGTTTCCTGGTAATTACATTATTTGAGGAGAATATTTTTATTGGACACTAATGAAACTAAACACCTAATCTTTAAGGCAACGTACGCTCCGACCTGCTGTTTTATAATCGTACCACTCGCCAAAACTCCCAAGGTCGTAAAACATGCTGCGTCCCCAAGAGAACCAATAATCATACTCCTCAGAAGACCACCAGGCACCGTAAAAGCCGAGTGCATCGAATTGACCCAAGCCAAGACGGAAACCGGCAGGAAGGGCTGTGAACCCATAGTCGTCTGTACCAAAAACTGAATTATTAGTATTTTCCCACCTGGGGTGGTCAGAAGTGTTGCACTCACCACCCAAAGGTGAAGCATCCTGCCTGCATGTCCTTAGTTTTTGCCCATTTGGCGCACCCGCACCACCAATAAAATTTGCTAATACGTTCCATTCACTACTATAAGGTAAATGCCAGCCTTCCGGGCAAAGTCCGTTTGGGTCAACAGCCGCAAACCAGTTGTACAAAGCCCCGTAGGGTTCTTTCCATGCCAAATCATTGTCGTACCACACGTAAGCCCCGCTTAAAAGGAATTTCCATTCATCAGGATCCGTTACATTGGGAATAATAGCACCATTTTGATAGGTTCTGGTTTTTATGTTTTCTGCCATCCAGCATTGGTTCCCAATTTGCACTGTGTTATATACGGTGTGTTCAATATCTTCTACATAGGGGGTGCCGGGGCATCTAAGTCCTTTTAATATCGCAAACTCATAACTCATATTTGTGAGTGGCACATCATTTATTACAGCATTCCCGGCAATGCCATCCAAAGTCGTTGCATATCCTGAGTATTGTAATGTATCTCCAGAATTAAATACAAAATTATTTTTCGTATTTTGAGATTTTACACCACTCACATTCCCATTAGAACTGGTGTAAACCAGTTTGCATTTTTCGCCATTTATTGCTTCACTGCCTGCATTTAACATTTTAATTGTCTGACTTGTTTGTTTTCCTGTTACAGTAAGCAAGTAATAGCTTTCGTTGCCTCCATAAAAGGCAAAGGAATGATTACCCCGGTTTAAATTATTTTCATAATGCACCAGTTCTCTGCCTATAATATTCCGGGCGGTAATTGTGATATTTTCCTTTTCGGGTAAATACAAGTTAAACGCTGTTTTACCATTAAAAGGATTGGGATAATTTTGTGAAACGGAAAGCGTGTTTTCCCCCAATGCATCATTATCATTGATGCTTGTAATATAATCCAATACCAAAACTGTATCAGGTGCAAATAGCGTAGTATCTCCACCCTGGGTGAGGTTTACAATGAAGATACTATCCAGGGGAACGTAAAACTCTTTATCTGCTGCTGTAAAGCTTAATTCCATCGACGGTTTTTGGCCAGATACGTTTAAAGTAAGTCCTATTACTATAATTGCGAGTAAAAAATGTGTTTTCATAGTATTTAATTTGATGAATAAAATTGTAATTTAATTAGTTGTAGGCTTTTTGTCGGTATTTAAATTGGACATGATTTTTTTCAGAGCTTCATTCTGAATCCGATTTATTTCGATAAATTGTTTTAAATCGGCAACATCTTCAGGACTCTTAAGGTTTTTACTGTTAGATAAATTTTTGTTATTCAATTCAAGTTTTGGTTTGCATCATGGGCAAAGATACAGAAATATAACTTTTATGAAAATAAAAAGTCCCGATTCGTCTCCCGATAATTATCGGGCCAACGAACCAGGTTGGATATTGGAAACATCTGTAGTTTTGGCGGAATTTTTGTTTTGAAAATACAAAAATTATGACAAAACGTATAGATTACCAATGAGTTAACAATTATTATTACTGTTGACTAGTAACGATTTTTTAGATACTTTTGTGCTCTATTGTAACTCACAAATCAAGCAGTTTAATTAACTATCGCTTTTTCAAAGGAGAATCTATTCATGAAAAAATCGACAATTTTACTAATGTCATTTCTTATGATGTTTGCTTTTAAAGCTAATTACGCCCAAAAGGAAATATCGAAAGGAAGGACCTTAAACTCACAAAACGGGTATATTGATGGGGAATACAAACCCTACGAAGTACTCGATACCCGCATTGACAATATGGGCTATTGGCTCAAGGCAGCAGAACTTGGCCTTACACAACCCAACCCCGATGTAACTGTTCCATTGGGAACTTACAAATCGAGCAGGATAAATGCAAGCATCGTAGTACGTGGTGACTCCCCTGACGTGCCGGTTACCACAGAGAATTCCACACAAAGCGAAAACTCAATTTTCGTCGATCCAAACGATCCCGATCATGTATTACAATCCAATAACTCCATCGAAAACCCGGCAGGCTCGGTCTATGGTGCTAACTATTTCTTTTCGTATGATTTTGGCCAAATATGGGATGGCTCCATATAGGGTGCTGGTGGCGAAAATTCTGGCGACCCGGCAACGGCAATAAGCCTTAGTGGCCGCCAATATGTTGGGTTTATAACTATTTCCGGCGGAATGGGTGTATCCTATTCCGATGATGGTGTAAACTGGACACCGAAGGTTGCCGGAACAGGTAGCCTGGATAAAAACCACCTTTGGGTTGATAACAGCCCTACGAGTCCATACGAAGGGTATGTTTATAATGGCTGGCTTTCTTTTTCGGGTAGCACTAGCGGTGATATAGAAATGGTTCGCTCTACCAACCAGGGTGAGTCATATACTGATAATATCAATATCAGTACTGAAATTAATGCAGGCAGCCACAACCAGGGTGTAAACATTACCACAGGTCCCGAGGGACAAGTGTATGTTGTATGGGCAGTGTATGATATCTGGCCGGCAGATGAGACCGCTATAGGTTTTACAAGGTCGATGGATGGAGGTGCTAGCTACGAACCTTCAGAAAGAATTATCCAAAATATCCGTGGTATCCGCGATAGCGAAACCTCAAAAAACCAACGTGTGAATTCATTTCCTGTTGCTACCTGCGACGTCGCTGGTGATGGTAGTATTTACATAGTATGGACTAACATTGGTGTTCCCGGAATTAATACCGGAAACGACATTGATGTTTATATGATCAAATCGAGTGATGAAGGCTTAACATGGTCTGATCCGACCCGTGTAAACCAGGACGACGATAACCTGGGTAGCGAACACTATTTCCCATGGATTACTTGTGATCCTGAGACCAGCGCCCTGAATGTTGTGTTTTATGACGACCGCAATGTGGGTGGTAACAAATGCGAAGTTTTCTGTGCCACCTCAATTGATGGCGGCGAATACTGGGAAGACTTTCGTGTAAGTGATGTTGATTTTACCCCGGCAGAAATTCCCGGACTGGCTGTTGGATACATGGGTGACTATCTCGGAATTTCTTCACGTGCTGGCAAGGTTTACCCTGTTTGGACAGACAATCGCTCAGGCCGTGCTTTGACCTACACTTCACCTTACGAAACCAATAGCCGGACAAGGCCAGGCAATTTTACTGCCGCTGTTACTTATGAAACAGGCGAAGTTCAACTCGATTGGATGTATAGTGATACAGTTACAGGATTTCAGAACTTTATTGTTTATCGGGATGAATTTGAAATTGCAACTACTACAGAAAAATCCTATGTGGATATGCTCCCCGATTATGGCGTGTTCAAGTACAGAGTTACAGCCATGCTTGAAACAGGCGAATCATCAGGACCAACTGCTTCCATCCAGTGGGGTGATGGCCATGTTGCCGTTGACCCGACAGAAATTATTGAAAACATTGACCTGATGAGTACCTCCACGCGCTACCTTACCATCGAAAATGTCGGCGAACTTGATTTGATCTATAAAATTTCAGGTTCAACGGAACCTTTCCGTGATGGTAAAGATTATTGCATTCCTACAGCCAACTGCACCCTGGGTGATGGAATTACCGATTTTGTTATGGCCGATATTGAAAACCTGGATAGCGGTTGCAGCCCTGATGGCTATGGTGATTTTACCGATATGATTACCGATATCAGGCCCCTTTACACCTACGAGGTGACCCTGGGTTCTGATTTCAACGACCAGTTTATTACTATTTGGATTGATTGGGATAAAAGTGAAACGTTCGATCCCGAAGAAATAATCCTACAGGATTTTGAATTGGTAAATGCAGGTCAACTTTACAACATTGATGTTACCATCCCCGGAGAAGCACAAAGTGGCGAAACCAGGATGAGGGTAACGGCGGCTTATCAAAACCCCTCCTCGTGGGATCCTTGTGAAGGCGCAATTTTTGGAGAAACAGAAGATTATACCGTAGATATTTCAGGCTGGATGAGTTTTGACAGGGTAGTTGATACTATTGCATCAGGAAATACTGCTTCAGTGGAAATTAATTTTGATTCGGAAGACCTTACCGAAGGAAGCTTTTATGGAAACGTTTTTGTCGAAACCAACGATCCTGATATGCCATTGGTTGATGTTCCGGTTACACTGAATGTTGGTAGTGGATTCCCGCTGGCGCTGCAGGTTGTTGCCGATCCTGCAGAAATATGTCTTGGTGAAAGTTCCCAACTGATGGCAGTGCCTTCTGGTGGAACTGGAACCTATACCTATGATTGGACTTCTGATCCTGCTGGATTTACTTCAACAGAAGCAGAACCGATGGTTTATCCCGAAGAGAATACAACTTATTTTGTTGATGTGAATGATGGTGAAAACACGGTTTCAGGACAAACAACCGTAAATATTATTCTGCTACCCGAACCTGTGGGTATGCCTTTGGGCGAAACCTCATTGTGCTTTGGTGTTAATCAAACAGTTTATAGTACCGATGGTTCTGTTGGATCTGATAGCTACAACTGGATGCTTGAACCAACTGAAGCAGGAGTAATCGAAGGTGATGGGCTGACCGCTACAGTTACCTGGGATGAAGTATTTACAGGTGAAGCAGAAGTGATGGTGAATGGCGTTAATGGGTGCGGCGAAAGCGGTGGAATAATGGAAATCTTGTTTGTGATGATGAATCCATTGCCAGTTGTTGAATTGGGCGAGGATATTGAAGTTTGTGCCAATGAAACTGTTTTATTGGATGCTGGAAACCCGGGAGCTACCTATCTTTGGTCAACAGGCGAAACAATACAAACCATTATGGTGGATTCAACTGGAATTGGTATAGGCTAAGCAGAATTCTCAGTGGAAGTTACTGATACTGAAACCTGCTCAAACTCCGATGTCATCATTATTTCTTTCCACGACTGCACAGGAGTTTCGGAAGTTGCCGATAATTGGATGGTTGCTATTTACCCGAATCCATCCAATGGACAATTTACCTTCGAAATCAAATCGAAGAGTAATCAGCTGGTTCAAATGCATATTTTCAATGCCTTTGGCAGCAAAGTCTATCGTGAAGACAATTTGAGTGTAAACGGTTCTATTACGAAAACATTGAATTTGAATGATGCGCCGGAAGGTATCTATTACCTGAACCTGCAAGGTGATGGCGTAAATATTATCAAGAAAATCGTGATCCAGTAAATCCTGGATTACCCGAAACATACAATTAACGGAGGAATTTATAAAATAAATGTAATTGTTTAGCTGCTAACTATAAACTACAATCAAACTACCGCTTAGACCCCCTCTAGCTCCTCCGCCGGCTGGCGGAGAGAATTCCCACGGCACTGGCCAGTGCGATGGCACTCCCTTCCCTTTGAGGGGAAGGGTTGGGGTTGGGGTCATGAGAATTTGGCAAAGAAGACAATCACCTAACTTGGACAAGCCAAAACCAAACAAGGTGATCATGTAAAACTTATGGTGTATTCCTGTTTTGGTTTGTCCAAGTTAGTCGGCAAAATTTATAAATGCATATTTTGCAATTTAGAGCTTTATTATTCACCTACCTTTCATATTATCGACAATGCATTTTAAATTTTGCTTGAGTACCTTTTCTCTAATATTCTGCCAAAAAATGGCAGAATAATAGAGAAAAGGTACTAAATAATTACAAACAAACAAATTAACGGAGGAACTTACTATGACAAAAAAGATTACACGAACAATGCAGGCCCTCGCTCTTGGGCTCATGGCACTTTGCCTGGCGATACCGACCGCCAATGCCCAATACCAGCAGGACTGGGTGGCCTCTTACAACGGCGTCCCCCCCACATCTGGCTGGGAACCTTCTGACTGGGTAAACGATATGGTGGTGCGTGATGGCTACATCTATGTCACCGGGTACGAGTCGGCCGCGACTGCCTACTGGGCCACTGTGAAGTACGACTATACCGGGCAGGAGATATGGGTCCGAGATACGTGAGCGGTCAGTCACAGCACGCCGAGGCGCTGGCAGTCGATGCAGAAGGCAACGTTTACGTGACCGGCTGGCAAAAAGTATTTAATGCAGGCATCGATGTGGTGACGCTGAAGTATAGCCCGGACGGCGAGCTTCTGTGGGAGCAGCGCTACATCAGCGCCGGCGGCAACAACACAGCGAATGACATTGCTTTCGATGCATCTGGAGATATTTACATCGCTGGCGCCTCATGGATCGACGACCACTTTGACCTGATGCTGCTCAAGTACAACTCTGATGGTGAACTGCTGTGGGATCGCACGCTCGACAATGGGGACGAACAATGGGACGTCGGCTACGCCTTGTCCATCGATCCGGACGGCAATGCCATCGTGGCAGGTTACTCCGAACCTGCCGCTTATCTTGTGAAGTACAGCCCCACCGGCGACCTGCTTTGGCAAGAAGAACACGAGAACTTTGCGCCCTGGGACGAATGGACGCGGGTCGAAACCGACGCGGAGGGCAACATCTACGTTCTTGGAGAAATATCTCCACCGTTCGAGACAAAGTACTTGTGGACGGCCAAGTACGATCCCGATGGCAACATTCTGTGGGAACAGGCCTACACTGGCACAGCGGACGAAGCCTGTTATGATGGCAATCTGACCCTTATGCCAGATGGCGGCGTGGTGGTTTGTGGCCAGAGTTGGGACCAGCCCTCCATCATTAGCATAGTCACGATACGCTATGCTCCGGACGGCACTGAGCTGTGGCAGCGGCTCGAGAACACTGGGTATATGCACGCCAGCGGCGATGATGTGGCCGTTGACGCGGAAGGTCGCATCTACGTTACGGGCTTCGGCTACAACTACTCTTACTGGGAGGATATGATTACTTTGGGCTACACAGCTGACGGCGACCTGCTCTGGACACAGATCTACGCCGGCCCCGAGCCCGATCAATCGGACTATCCGCGAGCGATCGCGGTGGATGAAAACGCGAATGTGTTCGTCACGGGGCACTCCTGGGACCCGGAAACCAGCTGCAACTACACCACGATACGATACACGCAGATCATCGCCCCGCTTGCGCTGCAGGTTGTTGCCGATCCAGCTGAAGTTTGCACAGGCGATCCATCGCAATTGCATGCCAATGCTTATGGAGGTACCTGGGCTTATATCTACGAATGGACTTCTGATCCTGCCGGATTCACTTCAACCGAAGCCGAGCCAATGGTTTATCCCGAAGAGAATACAACTTATTTTGTAGAAGTTGATGATGGTGAAAATACCGTTTCAGGGCAAACGACAGTAAGTATCAATCCACTGCCCATTGTTGACCTTGGTGAAGACATGACTATTTGTGCAAATGAAGTAGTAACACTCGATGCCGGAAATCCGGGAGCAGAATATTTATGGTCAACCGGTGAAACTACCCAAACAATTACTGTTGATACAACTGGCGTTGGAATCGGAATTGCTACCTACTCTGTTGATGTAACAGATGGAAACCTTTGCTCATCATCTGACGAAATTACTATCGAATGGGACGACTGCACAGGTATTTCAGAGCTTGCCGAAAATTGGATCATTGATATTTACCCAAATCCATCCAAGGGACAATTTGCCATCGAGCTTAAATCGAAAAGAAACGAGCTTGTTCAAATGCGTATCTTCAATGCCTTTGGCAGCGAAGTTTACAAAGAAAATAACCTGAATGTTAATGGCTCAAGAACAAAGACACTCAACTTGAAAGACCTTACCGAAGGAATCTATTACCTGAACCTACAGTGTGACGGAGTAAATATCATTAAGAAGATTGTAATTCAATAGTTTTTCTTAAACGATCTGAATAATTAAAAAGCCGGGGGGATATCCTCCGGCTTTTTTTTGCCCTTTGCAGTCACCCAATCCGTCCGCCAGTTGGCGGATCAGTGCTTTTAAACAAAACAAGTCAGGGTATGACTTAAAGTCATGCCCTGACTGGTGAAAACCCTTATGGTTTAATTCGTCATTTCAGTGCTATCTAAAAAAAGCCAGCAGCAGTATATCTTCTAAACTACTGCTGGTCTTTTAAATCAATTATCTAATAATTATTCTAAACTACATTATTCAACTTCTCTTACCAGGCGCACATAATTATAATAACGTTCGCCACCTTCGCCCAATGGGCTACCTTCGTGTTTGGTGTCGAAACGAACACCACCAGCTCCGTGAAAATCTTCTCCTTCGCTATTTTTTATTCATGGTTTGGATTAATGACAAACACCCTTAAAAATTCACATTCGTCACAGAACTTGAAATAGTAAAAGTTTTTTTGAGGGTACCAGGCGAATAGACACCCCCAACATATAAACCATCTGTTACGGTTCCGGTGGAAGTACCCCCGGTATAAAGTTTATAGCCTGATCCATTTTCTAAATCCGGGGAAGAAAAAACTACGGAAGAATAATTCCTCTCGGGCATAAATGTAAAGATGTTATTCCCATCTGCATCCTCCAAGTGGATAATTGTATTACTGCCCATACTTTGATTGGATTCGATAAACAAAGAGTTTTGAGTAGAGCTTGAACTAAATCCTTCATTCATCCAGGAACTACCCATTGAAACAATAAAAAACCCACCGGAAATCAATTTTGAACCATTTACATCAATGCCAACACCTCCTTGTGTGGCACCATGGACTATTGTTGTACCTCCGGTTACAGTCAGATCGCCATTGCTGTCGATGGCATCACCACCACTTGAATTCACATAGCAATATCCTCCGTTAATGGTTAACTGGCTACCATCGTTTTGTTCACCACCATTACCATACGTTGCATTAAAACCATCATCTTCTGTATAAATCCTTATGATGCCACCATTCACTGTAATATTTGGTGCTTCAACACCTTCTTCAGATTCCGCGATGACAACAACACCCTCGTTGAAGGTAATTGATTCGCCTGCTTTAATGCCATCATCAGCAGAAGAAATATTAAGAATACCACTATTTATTATTACCGAAATATCTGCTTTGATGGCTTTGGCTTCATCGTAATCGCCATTGTTGCCGCCACCGCCGCCGGGTGTAATTGTAATTCTTTCACCGGTGGTAACAACTTCCATTTCGGGTTGTGAGGAGCCATCCCCGAAAGTAATATTCCCGTCACACGAAATCCCTTTACCCCCACTTCCGGAATTGGATACGGAAACATCACCATCATTTACCGTCAAATCCCCATCAACTTTTATACAAGCGCCGTGGTAAGCATCATCTTCGCCGAGAGAATTTGTGTATGTATCTCCATCGCCACTCGAAACAATGGAAATCATGCCGCTTTGTATGGTAACATTCCCATCGCAGGATATGCCCCTTGATGCTTCCCCCGTGGTAATAAAATCGATTGTTGTTCCATCAATTATCAGGTCTTGTTCTGCTTTAATCAAAGAACAATACGATGGATCATAACCCAAATTATCATCTTCCAGTACAACATCGCCAGCAGCCGTTCCCGAAATCGTTCCTCCATAAAGAAAAATATTCATGTCGCTTTTTAAGCCTTTGGATTGATCGCCGGAAATATTAAGTACAACATCGCCGCCATTAATGGTGAGGGTGCTGTCGCAGGAAATCCCCTTTACATCATCCGATGTGCTATTGATGGTAATACTTCCACAATTAATTTCAATTTGGTCTTCATCACCATCTATACCATCACCCGATGAGTTGATTTCTACCATTCCACCGTTCATAACAAATCCATCGGCATGGATTCCATCTTTTTCACAAGAAACAACATTAACATTCCCTTCATAAACCGTCATTTCCTTATCCGAACAAATGCCGTGTTTGCCATCCCCGATTCCATTAACACTTATACTTCCGCTCCCAATAAATCTCATTTTACCTTCACTGAAAAGCGCAGCTTTCTGGTCTTCTTCCTCACCATTTATTACCGGAGGATCGTCATAAATTTCACCATCTGTAAGCACGTTGCTTGTGCCGGACAATAAGCTAATGATTGCTTTTTTATCGGACTGAATATTTATGGCCGGCCCAACCGGATTTGTAATGTTTACAACATTAAGCAGGAGGTTGAATTTTTCATCAGAATACACCTTCAACATTCCATTGCTTGTGGTTCCGGTGCAGATATAATTAATATCCTGAATGCCGGCTGTTGAAGTAATCGTAACAAAGGCGCCATCAACATCAACCGTTACACCACTACCTGAAAGTGGATTGGTAACATTGACACTTGTTTCGAGATACTCGAGATATACATTCTTACTTTCATCGATTGTAAAAGTGATACTGTCGATGTTAGATAATGCATTTTGAATGGTATTTCCATCATTGAAAAAATAGAGGACCGTGTGGTCTGCATCAAAATACAGGCTGTCAGATTCATTTAGCTGATAAGTATCTGTTGTTGTGCCCATATAAAAATTGATGTTCTGCTGAGCAAAGATCAAGTTGCACGACACGAGCAAAAAGAGTGTTATAAAAATATTCCTCATCGTTTTATAAATTTAGTGCTTTGATTATCCATTAAAAGAAAATATAATCCGGAAGGAAGCGAGCTAATATCAAGGGTGCTATTCTGGTTGCCCAGATTTAAGTTCATCATTGTTTCACCCATAATATTATAAATATACCCTTCAGAAACATCATTTGATGCTTTGGTGATCGTTAGCGAATTATTTGCCGGATTAGGATAAATAATAATGGAAGATAAAGAGGCATCCACATTTTCGATTGCTGTAGCCACATCCGTAAAAAACAGTTTCTCATTAACGATCAAATTAAAATAATTGTCGCCACAATCTGCCGTGTTAAACACCAGATTGTTGTTGTCGAACACAATACTTTCGATGGAGCTTAAATCCATACTTGCTGAGTTGCCGTTTTTTGACGCTATGGTCATTGATTGGCCAGTGGCCAAATGGGCTGTCATGATCATCAGACTCACGATAGCCAGGGTTTTAAATCTATTCATTTTTGTGTTAGTTTACATATATAATTTTTGCAAAAATATTAAATTTTTTGTATAAAATTCCGGGCATATAACTCCCTGATGTGTACAAACCATCGCTAACAGTTCCTGTTGAACTCCCGTTTAAAACAATGGGAACAACATTAGATTCATCCCAGATATAATCATCCGGATCATCATGATCAGTAAGGTTTTCAACATCTACAAACTCCGTTTCCCCTGTCTCTGTGTCCACTTCAATGTCTTCATCTTTCTGACAAGCACTAAAAAGACTCATCGCGAGAAAAGCAACCCAAAATAAACTTCTGCATTTTTCCTTCTTGATAAATAGGATTTCTGATTATTCTAAAATTAACAGGAAGCAAACATAGTAAGCCAATCACTTTCAGGAAAAACTAATCAACGAAATGATTAAAAACATCTACGAAGAGGCATGTGGTATCAATAGAATTTTTGAAAGACACTGAAAACCTAACTATTAAACAGACCCCCGCCTTGCTCGCCTCGCTGGGGAAGCGGGCCGCTGGTGTATGCAATGGTGCAGGCGAGGTAGGTCTCAATCGCCCCGATAGCTATCGGGACTCCTTCGAGGTGACAACGCTTCCGTTTGGGTAGTGGGAGGAGGGGAATCGGGTGCGAAGCGCCCGATTCCCCTCCTCCCAAATCAACCAATGGACGGGGTCATTTCGATGGAGTAAAGCAGCCTTCCCCGACCCTTCGGGGAAATTTTGAAGAGAGAAATATTGTTACAGTGATAGCTATTATTTAGGGCTTGCTGAAAAATACAAAACCATATCGTTAGCTTTAATATTTCGGTGCGCTGCACCTCCCGTATCAATTCTAATTGATGTTTCTACAAACCCGCTTCGCCGCGAGGCGAGGATTATCGCCCCGCCAGCTGGCGGGGCTTATCTTTCAGGTGCAGAGCACCGGTAATCTTTGTAGAATTTTATCCGGCAATGGGGAAAAAGGTGCAGCGCACCGAAATATTTAATGCAAGGTTTTTGAACAAATATCCTCCTAAACCTTGCACAAAGAATTTAATATTATGGATTAACTTATAATAATCCAATGGATTAGGCCTTTATCAGCAGACCCTATTTACATCCACAAAAATGGTAGAAGAATCGGGGATATTTATTAGAATTACGCTTAGGTCATCTCAGCCATTGATCACAAGCTGGATGTAGATTTGTTTTTATTCTAATATTAAGAACTGCCAGGCAGGAACAATATTTATTTGCAAATCGGTAGGATAAACGCCCGATTTATTCTTTTATTGGTATTACTATCTTCTGATTTGGCCAAGGGTTTAGTCAGGGCATGACTTAAAGTTATACTTACATTGCCGATTGAGTACCCAAGTACAGAAATCATGTTTAGTCAGGGCGTGACTTAAAGTCACGCCCTGACTAAGCTAAGCTAAATTTTGATTGCAGGATTGTTTTCCTACAAATGGCTTACTCTTTAATCGTTTGTGCGGATATTGACTCACCTAATGTTTTAAATTATGGTTAAAATTGATAACACGTCCAACAGTTTACTCCCTTTAGGGGTGGGGTGAAAAAACTGTTGAAAATCTAATTGTTGGAGTTTTCTTGCAAGTACTTAACAATGAAAAGTCTATTTTTACATCAATACGAATTTTTTAATCTTATGTTAAATGAAAGATATGATAAAGAAATACCAATTTAAAGAAGGTCTGAACATGGAATTTGAAATCCTGGATTTACCTGAGATTCTTCATGCGAAAAACGAAATGATGACCGTCCCACACAGGGCGCAATTCTACCATATTCTTTGGATTGAAAAGGGTTATGGCACCCACTTTATCGACTTTAAGCCCATAAGCATCGAGGACAATACTATAATTTTCATCCCTCATAACAGTGTAAATGTATATGATAAAGAGGGCAGTTACAAGGGGAAAGCCATTTTATTTACAAACAACTTTTTTTGTAAAAATAACAGCGACCTTCAATATTTGCATTCGGGCCGTTTATTTAGCGATTTGTACGACATTGCCACATTAAAAGTCAATCCACAGGTTTCTGATTTAAAGATTTTGCTCAATCTAAACTAATCAAACCTTATTTTAAAAAAAACCTTAGTAGAATGGATATTTCAGGAAATTACCTTACCCTGCCTCGCGGCAAGGCGGGCTTATTACCTTATTATTCCGTCAATTGCCTCTTTAATAAGGTTCTGAATCTTTGTTGATTTTCAATCTACTAAGGTAAAAATATTAAAAAATAAGGTTTTGATTATCCATATAATTCAATTATCTATGATCAAAACATATTTTCAAATCAAAATTGACAAACACTTTTTATCATGACCTCGTTCTGTACCCACACAAATTGCAGTAGTACCTAATTTTGAAATTGATGTATGCAAGTGCAGGGATTTTGGAAAGTCGGGAGATTTAAAAAACCAAACCTCGGAAAGTTCTATTTGCGACATAATTACCCTTACCAGGATGTTAAAATCACAAATCCAATTATTATTCAATTCATTATTTTACTTTTGCAAGTCATAACTAACTTAAATATTTTGTAACTGTGTGGAATTTTATCATTATTAGTTACAACAAAACAATAGAATGAATCGCCATTGAGCGAACATGAATAAAATGAAAAAAAGAAAACCTGTTTTTGGATTGTTCCTTTTTTTAGCAGCAATATTTTTTACAATCCTGGGAATATCTGCATTAAGCATGCTGAATGATAAAAAAAACCAGGATCATATCAGCGATCTGCCAAAAAACGCTGATAAACCACAGGAAGCAGCACTTCAAAACTATTTGATGACCGCTGATCCAAAATTGAATCGTGTGCCAAGCGAACGCTTGTACAAATCTTTTCAGCAAAAAAAACAATTACAATCTCAACTAAAAGGAAATGGAAAACAGGCAAGTTTAGATTGGGTAGAAACAGGTTCGGATATGGGTGGGCGAACACGTGCAATTCTTTGGGATCCGCATGATGAGGCCGGAACAAAAGTGTGGGCCGGAGCCGTTACCGGCGGGTTGTGGTACAACAACAATATTTATAATAATGCCTCAGAATGGCAATGTGTAAACGACTTTTGGCCAAACCTATCGGTGAGCTCCATTGTTGCCGATCCGCTTGATGAAACGGTTTATTATGCCGGCACCGGCGAATACGAGACTGCCCGTAACATTTATCGATCTTCTTCGAGTGTAGGTATTGGAATCTGGAAATCAATTGACGCCGGAGAAACCTGGGAGATTATTCCCTCAACAGAAGAATTTAAATATATTTCGGATCTTAAAATCAGGGTTGAAGGAGGAAATAGTGTGCTTTATGCCGGGGTGGTTTCAGGAATATATGCCGGAGCCAACCACCAAAGCGAACCTTCCGAAGGGCTATACCGTTCAACGAACGATGGTAACACATGGCAACAGGTGCTCCCTAACGTTATTGGAGAGAATGAACCCTACGCTCCAGCCGACCTCGAAATTGGACCGGAAGGAAGAATTTTTGTCGGAACACTGAAAAACACAGGGGGTGATGGCGGTTCAACCATTTTATATTCTGATGCTGGCACGTATGGTAGCTGGACTATTTTTGACGATTATGTAAATATCATAGATTGGCAGCCAACTTATAATGTTCCTGACAGGGTTGTGGTGGCTTGCGCACCTTCCGACGAAAACAGGGTTTACGCCCTGGTTGGAGCAGGCTATTATAATTCTTCAAATTTTAATTATGCCAAAGGACGATATATCCTCCGATCGATGAATGGTGGCGAAAGCTGGACCGAAAGATCATTGCCGGGAGGAAATCATGACTGGGCAAAAATTTCGTGGCACGCCTTTGTAGCTGCTGTAAATCCTACCAATAAAAACATATTATATGTTGGTGGAAAAGATGTCTGGAAATCAACAAACAGCGGTTCCACCTGGACGCAATTGTCGGACTGGATGCTGATGTATTCGGGTGGTGGAGACGAATATGTGCATTGCGATAACCATACATTTTTGTATAATAAAAATTCGGCCAACGACCTTTTGATAAGTGGTGATGGCGGAGTGTTTTTTACCAGCAACGCCTCATCATCTAACCCTGTTTTTCAGGAAAAAAACAACAACTACAGCACCTTGCAATTTTACACCTGCGCCATTTATCCTTTAACCGGACAAAACTTTTTTGTTGGTGGATTACAGGACAACGGAACATTACTGTATTCAGGCCCCCCACTTTCTGTTGACGACATGATTGATACCGGCGATGGAGCCTTCTGCTTTTTTGATAAATACGAGCCGGAAATTATGATAACATCTACCTATTACAATAGCTACAAGTTGTTTATCAATTGGCAAGAATATGATGTGATGGGAATGGAAGGAACGGGCGTTTTTATTAATCCGGCAGATTATGACAGCGATAACAATACTTTGTATGCCAACGCTGTAAAAAATGATGGCACTTACGCCAACCAGCTTTTGCGTATCTCTGGAATCCCGGATAACATCAGCAATGAACTGGTTGATTTGCCACTTGGAGTATCAACGTATTTTTCGCATGTTAAAGTTACACCTTTTGGCCCTGACGGAACCACCACACTTTTGCTGGGCACACAAAACGGCAGGCTGTTCAGGATTGAAAATGCACAAAACATCCCTCAGGCCTACGAAATTGGATCAGAAAATTTCCCGAATGCAAACATTTCCTGCGTGGAGTATGGAAATTCTATAGATACTCTTTTGCTTACCTTTTCTAATTATGGAGTGCCTTCGGTATGGCAAACTTTTGATGGTGGCTTTTCGTGGAATGACATTTCGGGAAGCCTGCCCGACATGCCTGTACGTTGGTGCATCTATCAACCAAATGAAAGTAATATGGCCATGCTTGCTACCGAAATAGGTGTTTGGATTACGGATGATGTTTTTAGCGACACGGTAGAATGGCTGCCGGATGAAGGAATGTTTAATGTTAGAGTTGATATGTTAAAAATCCGCCCCCAGGATAACAGGGTGCTTGCCGCTACCCACGGACGAGGTTTAATGCATACAATCTGGCAGCCAGAAATTTCTGTTGAAATTGAAGAAATCGATGACTGCCCCATCTGGATATTTCCAAACCCGGCAACAGATTTTATACAAGTTAATTTTGGAAACAACAAAGAATCCTACATTCAAATTCTTAATCCTGATGGCCGTATCGTGTTTGAAAAAAGAATCTTTTCCAAAGAAAAAATTAATGTAAGCAGTTGGAAAAGCGGATACTATCTTATGAAAATATCCTCAAACAAATCTGAAACCATCAGAAAGTTTATTGTGAAATAACGAAGCTCTAACCAGGGCTCGTCTTTTTAGTAATGTTTCCCGCAGATTTCGCTGATTAACGCAGATAAAATCTGCGTTAATCAGCGAAATCTGCGGGAGGCTTTTTTTTATTATTGAAAAATGACGACTTTATGGACAAGCACTAACCAGGGCTTGTTGAAAAACACAAACCCATATCGTTAGCTTTGATATTTCGGTGTATGATTTTTGAACAAGCATTTTCCTAAACCTTGCACAAGTAATCAAATATTATGGATTAACTTATGATAATCCAATGGATTAGGTCTTTTTCAGCAGCCCCTATGTAGTTGTTACAAATGCAAATACCCGTCCCAAGCAATCCAAAAACGTATTATTTATTCCGTGATTATCAATGATTATTGCCAGGTTCAAATTAGTCGCCCAACTTTCTGCGGAAAGTAAACAATTTCTTTGCTGCATATCCTGCACCAAGGGCTACAAGAACCAGCACTCCACTTCCAATGGGTGCACCACCGCCTGGTGGTGTATTTTCTGTACCGCCACGTTCGGCTGGTGGTGCAGGAGGAGGAAGGACTTGCGAAAAGGCACTTGAAGTTGATAATATAAATGCGCCTACGAGTATTATTGCTGTGGTTAATATCTTAATTTGTTTCATTATTATTGGTGTATTGATTTATTTTAAAATGAGTTTGTGAAATGTTTTCTGTTAAAAGAGAATTCGCTGCACCTGCCGATATACGACAGGTGCAGCGTTTTTTCCTCCATTAAACCATATTAAACTTGATTTAAGAGATTACCTAATGAATACCTTCCGGCTGCTAATGCCTTCATCAGTAATAACTTTAACCATATACCAGCCTGTATTTACATTCATTTCAAATTGCTTAAGGCCGTCAAGCCTTACCTTCCGCCTCATCATTTCCTGTCCGGTAATGTTGAAAATGCTAAGTTGTGCATCCAGTATTCTTTTACTGTTCAAATACAAGGTTTTGTCGTAAGTATAGATGTTTAGGCCTTCGATAGCCGAATTTTCAGAAATGCCTGTGCTGGTTTCCAAATGCAGCTTAAACCTGCTTTCATCGTCATTTGGCGAAGCTGTAAAGGTGTAAGCCTTGCCATCGGTCAATACCGTGAAGGTGTTCAGGTGGGTATCTTCAAGGGTCACCTTGTCGATGCTTGTACTTTTTTCAAAGTCTTCGATGTTGAAAGTGATTTCCTGCGCCTCGTTTACTTTAAAATAAAGAGGGATAATGGTGGTTTCGTTTGATGGCTTGAATGCATATTTCGACACCCAAATGTCATCCGAAGATATAGCACATAAATAAGGTATTTGTGTAGCCGGATAAAAATAGCGGGCATCATATCTCCATTCGTAAGCCTGCGAAGTATTTTGGTTGGTTAACAACAATAGCTGGACGGCCAGATCGCCGAAATTCGCTTTCAGCTTCATGTTCGCCACATTATCTGTCTCCTTTTTCTTAGCACCGTGAGTTTGATCTGCAAGCTCAAAAGTTAAACTTGCGCCAGAACTTTCGGCATATACACAAATACCCTGACCAATACCGAGTTCTGTTCCAATATCATCCCATGCGCCTGTTAGCTGGTTCATCAGTTTGGGTGATGAAACGTCTGTGTTTTCAAGATTTGCCCAGGTAACTTTGGAGGGGTATGGATTTCCGGTCATCGACCAAGCGGTATTGGCATTGGGTGGGTTTACAACATAGGAGGCCTCCTTGTTGAAAGGCCCGGTAAAGGATTTGGTACCATCATTGGCCTCATCGTAACCAACCAGGAATCCACTTGTAGGATCAAAATAATCGAACCATTCGGCCGGGTTTACAGGATCATGGAAATTTCGCCAAATGTTTTCAACCTGATCATAGGCATAGAAATCATCTTCACCTGAAATCGGAGCAAAATCAGAACCAGCTATTGCCATGCCGTTTACGGGAGCAGAAATGGCGTACCAGCCGTCATTGCCGGTGGAATAACCTGAAATGGTTTTCTCGACCGAAACAGTACCGTTTACTGTTAGATTTTCCTGGCCAATAAGTGTAGCACCGTCTTCAAGTGTAATATTTTTACACACGGCAGCAGCACCAATGGTTGGGTAGTTTGTGAGGCTGGCGGGTATTGTAACATCTGTGGCTGGTCCAGGTACATTATTAATATCCCAGTTTCCGGCGGTGTGCCAGTTGTTGCTTTTGGCGGTGCCGATCCAGGTGGCTGATGCCTCTTTTACCGAAATATCATCCAAAAACAAGCTAAACATATCTGCATCACTATAACCATGAAAACCAACATAATATATGCCTGTAGTTGTAGGTGTGAACGATCCGATTCCATCATACCATCCAATATCAATATCAATTTCATCAAAAATAGGTGTTCCCGACATAGATGTTGATACAGCAGCATTCCCCCAGTCAACAGCTAAATTTTCCGGGTAGGTATCACTTGCTGCACTATAAACAAACGATACCTCATAGGGTGTACCACCAGTTAATTGTAAGCCTTCAGTAAAGAACCAATCATTCATCGCTAGAGCGCTGTTGTAATCTATTGTTGCACAATTAGGTAAACTTAAGCCATCAGCAATAGTTTTCCATTCCTCATCATCACCATTGGTATTTTCTACTGTCATGCAAGGTGGAACTGCCGGGGCTGTTACCCCATCAAAGTTTTCGGTGTAGGGGACTGTTGTTGATCCGCAAGCTGTCATGAAATCCCACTCATCGCCAACCACTGTAAGTTTTGCGGTGTAAACAGTTGTAACCGTCCAGAAATAATCTTCACTTGCATCCCAATCGCTACCGGTGTAGGTGTAAGTGCTTGCAGGGCAGGCACCATCATCGATGATATCCGAAATACCTGTGGCTGTGCCAATGTCGATGGTATAACTATCGGCACCCAGTACATCGTCCCAGTTGAAGGTTTTGGAAGTAAGGGGTATATCCGTGGCATTATCTGCAGGCGTAGGGTTGGTCGCTTTGCCATCGTGTGTGGTAAACTGGCTACCAGTCCAGCTACTTTGTCCGGTTCCACTACCGGCAGCACAATCAGCCTGAACGTACCAGTAATATGTTTCATCGGGCGTTAATCCCGTAAGGTCATAGGTCGGATTTGGATTTACTATTGCCGACCCATCCTCTTCAGAATTTCCTGGCGTAAAATCAGCACCTGCTTTCCATTCAAGGTTCCATGTTGTAGCACTTCCATTTTCAGTCCAGCCTAAAGTTGCTTCATCCAATTTAATATCTGTTTCTGTTAAGGCACTCGGAGCCGGGCAGGTAGGCGGAGTTTCAACAACAAATTTATCAACATGAAAATCATAATCTTCGGTATCATCAATAGGTCCATCAGTTGCTAAAATACCAAATTGTACATTGGCTCCTGTTGAAGTAAGGGCAAAGGTGAATGCTGTTGGTGTATTTGCCAATGCATTGGCTACAGTCCATGTGGTTATATTAGTCCATGTAGCACCATCTTCTGTATATAATAATTGAACGGCATCATCTGATCCCATAACATCTGGCGTGCCGGCATTATAATTTGTAACTGCTACATCAACTACTACCTGGTATCCCCCAGTTGATAAATCAAAATCAGGAGACAATAACCAATCACTACGGTTAGTGGTATAAAGATTAATCTTTGCACTTCCTGTACCAAGTACAGTGCTGGATGTCCACAAACCCGTTCCTATATCTGAAGGTCCTGTTGTTTCATCACCGTCACCTGCTTCATCCCAGCATGCAGGAACAAAAGTGGTAAAATCTTCAGTATAATCGGGTGTGTAAACCCCGCATTCGGTCATAAAAGCCCACTCATCACCAACGATGATATCCTTTGCGGTGTAAACGCTTGTAACCGTCCAGTAATAATCTTCACTTGCATCCCAATCGCTACCGGTGTAAGTGTAAGTGCTTGCAGGGCAGGCCCCGTCATCAACGATATCTACAAGGCCGGTGGCCGTACCAATATCGATGGTGTAACTATCTGCACCGGGCACATCGTCCCAGTCGAAAGTCTTGGAAGTAAGGGGTATGCCGGTTGCGTTGTCGGCAGGGACAGGATTTGTTGCTTTGCCATCGTGCGTAGTAAACTGGCCTGTTGTAACCCAGGTGCTATAATCGCCGCCGCAATCGGCCCTTACACCCCAATCGTATGTTGTGCCGGGAGTTAAGCCGGTGATGGTAACAGGATTGGATGTTGTGCTTGTTCCTGATCCTGTAAAGGTATGGGGTGATGTTCCGTATTCGTATTCCCATGTTGTGGCAATTCCGCTTTCGGTCCAGCCTAAGGCTGCTGATTTTATTGTAATGCTTGTTTCGGTTAAAGCTGTTGGGGCGAGGCAGGTCGGGGCTTCTCTTACGGTAACATCGTCAATACAAATATCACAATCGTAATCACCCACTTGTTCAGTAGCTGAAAACCTAAGCCGAAGATTGGCATTTGTGTG
>Ga0307990_1000073_pt1 | contig 92552 bp, 77 predicted proteins | sample EllFjometagen129_FD_203168 | JGI IMG/M metagenome (GOLD analysis project Ga0307990, IMG submission 203168) | Marine microbial communities from Ellis Fjord, Antarctic Ocean - #129 | ecosystem: Environmental > Aquatic > Marine > Unclassified | place: Southern Ocean | collected 2014-10-08 | reverse complement strand
GCGACGGCACTGCTGACGGGGTCAGGCCTGACAACGGGGTACTTGTTCGGTTTTCCGTATTGTGCTATCTGGCATGTTTAGGTTAGGTATATGATACATTATTTGCGTTGGGTAATTAATCATGGTAGAAGTGTGAAGAGGTGAGTGAAACCCTAACTGTTTATCGTGAGAACCTTCCATGAAATCTGTAAATAAAATCGCTCTGGTGACTGGTGCCAGTCGCGGGATCGGGGCGGCTATTGCTTTAACCCTGGCGCGGGATGGTTACGATATCTGGCTCAACTATCGGCGGGATCATGACGCGGCGCAAAAAGTTGCCGAAAAAGTTGCTACTTGTGGTCAACAGTGTCGTTTGCTGCCCTTTGATGTTGCCGATTCGGAGGCGGTTGAGGATGCTTTAAATCCTTTGCTGGTTGAAGAGGTTCCTTATATCCTAGTCAATAACGCAGGTTTCGCCCGGGATGGGGTGATGGCTCTGATGAGTCATGCCGAGTGGCGTTCCGTGCTTAATGTTCATCTTGATGGGTTTTTCCTGGTGACCAAACTGGTGGTTGCTCGCATGCTCAGAAAAAGAGCTGGCCGGATCGTTAATATCGTCTCGACCTCCGGCCAGATCGGGGTTGCGGGACAGGTTAACTACAGTACGGCCAAAGCTGGACTGATTGGCGCTACCCGCTCTCTGGCCGCCGAGGTGGCGCGCCGCAAAATTTTAGTAAATGCTGTCTCCCCGGGATTTATTGAGACCGAGATGACTGAAGAGTTGCCGGTCGATAAAATCCTGCCAACCATCCCCTTGGGACGCTTTGGTCAAGCCCAGGAGGTTGCCGATGCCGTCTCCTTTCTCTGTTCCGAAAAAGCAACCTACATCACCGGCCAGATTTTGTCCGTAAACGGAGGGTTAGTTTAATCAGTGAAAAATATATTATTAAACATCCGGGTGGTCGATCATCTTTTACTGATGACTGACGACTGGCGACTGACTACTGTTTCTCAATGCAACGCCATAAAGTAGCGATAACCGGAGTCGGCATCGTCTCTTGTCTCGGAGTCGGCGCGACCGAGGTTGAGGCCGCACTGCGTGAGGGGCGTTCCGGGATCGTGGTGGATGAGGAGCGCCAGAGCTTGGGTTTTCGCAGCCCGCTAACCGGACTTCTGCCGGAAGTTTTCCCGGAACGTTTTTTAAGTCGTAAACAGCGCAAAACGATGCCCGATTTTGCCCAGCACGCCTATGTCGCGGTGCGTGAAGCTCTGACTCAGGCCGCGCTTAAAGAAGAAGATCTTCACAATCCGCAGAGCGGGTGTATTTTTGGCTGTGATTCGAGTTGTCTGGCCGCAGTTGAACAGGTTGATCTGCTGCGAAAGTATGGCGAGACTCATAAGCTTGGCAGCGGTCTTGTCTTTCGGGCGATGACCTCGTCAATTACCATGAATCTTAACGTTCTGCTCGGGACGCAAGGGGCGAGTTGGACTTTGAGCTCGGCCTGTTCCAGCAGTGGCCACGCTATCGGTCAGGCGGCGGATTTGATCGCTGCAGGTCGGCAGGAGCGGGTTATCTGCGGCGGCGCCCAGGAGATTAACTGGGAGTCGATGTGCAGCTTTGATGCTTTAGGGGCTTTTTCGACCAGTGTTGAAAATCCAGCAGCGGCCTCAAGGCCCTTTGATGCCGGTCGTGATGGACTCGTGCCCAGCGGTGGAGCGGCAGCCTTAGTCTTGGAAAACTATGATCTGGCCCGGCAGCGGGGGGCAACTATTTTAGGTGAAGTTAAAGGCTACGGTTTTTCAGCTGATGGCCAAAATCTTTCGGTGCCGAGTTCCGAGGGTTTAGCCCGAGCTATGCGGGCAGCACTCGCGGATGCCGTAATCAAGCCTCAAGATGTGACCCTGCTTTTGGCGCATGCAACCTCAACTCCAGCAGGTGATGCGGCGGAAGCGGAAAATATTAGAGCTGTTTTTGATGATGCGATACCTCATGTCAGTGCTCTGAAATCGCAGACCGGGCATGAACTCTGGATGGCGGGGGCCGCTACCGCAGTCTATGCTGTAATTATGGCTCAGGCGAATTTTATGGCGCCAACCATAAATTTCAAAGCCCCGGATGATTCGACCTCCGGCTTGCCTGTTCTCAAAGAAATTATACCGCAAAGACCTGAAAAAGTTCTCTGTAATGCCGCCGGATTTGGTGGTTCCAACGCCTCACTTCTGCTCGATTTCAGTTCTTAAATGAAGTATGATTATCTAGTCATCGGTGCTGGCATCTCAGGTATCAGTAGTGCCTTGCTACTGGCTCGTTTTGGTTTTAAAGTGGCGGTTTTGGAGCAGGCCCCGCGCCCGGCACCGTTGGTCGAGGGCTTTGTTCGCAATAATGTCTATTTTGAATCTGGCTTTCACTATGCTGGAGGGCTTGAAGATGGCGGTGTTCTCGACCTTAATCTGCGCTTGCTGGGTGTTGCCGGACATCTCCAAAAAATCCCCTTCGATGCTTCAGCCTACGATACCGTCGTGCAACCGGATAGCGGTTTTAATTTCTCTTTTCCACAGGGCTACGAGGCCTTGAATGATGTTTTACGGGAGCGTTTTCCTGGTCAGCATCAGGCCCTAAGTAAATATTTTGCGCGTTTGCAAGAGATTACGCGAAAACTTCCCTACTACAATTGCCAGACATCTGGGCCGGCAGCGCAAATGGATCTGGCAGCTTTGCATGATCAAAGTTTGACCCAGGTTCTTGATGGCTTGGCAATTAAGGGGGAGCTGCGAACTCTTTTGCAGGTGCACTGTTTACTGCATGGCTCCTTGCCATCCGAGATCCCCTTTGCAATTCATGCTGGAGTTGTTGACGGTTATTATCGCTCGGCCCAAACCTTCAAGGGTGGGGGACGGGCGCTGGTCGCAGCGCTGGTTGCGGCTCTAAAACGGAGTGGGGTTGATCTTTTCTGTCGACATAGAGTAGAAGAGATTGAGTTGTCGAGTGGTGGTGCGCTGGTTGGGGCCTGTTGCACTAACGGAGTCCGGATGCAGGCCTCCAGTTGTATTGCGACGCTGCATCCCCAAGCGCTGCTGAAGTTGCTGCCGGAGTCGGTTTTTCGGCCAGCCTATCGTCATCGTCTTGAAGCTTTGGACGAGAGTCTGGGCGCAGAGATTGTCTTTTTGCGCCCTGAGCGAATGCGAGGAAGTACTCTTGGGGTGCGCCCTGAGCGAATGCGAGGAAGTACTCTTGAGGATTCGGGTCGCAACTTTTTTTTTCTACCGCAGTCGGGGAAAGGGATTTTTGATTTTGATCTGCCGTTCTCTGAGCGGCTTCTCTATCTGAATTTCTCTGGCGCTGGCGGCTTTACAGATTATGGTGACGATTGTGAGGGTGGGGTTACGGCGATACTTCCAGCGCCATACTATGAATCTGGAAAGGTCGAGATGTCTCCTGCAAATTATGTTGAGGCAAAACGCCGTACCGGGGAGCAGGTAAGGGAACGTATAGCTTCCTTATTGCCGGAATTAGGTTCCGGGTTGCAAGTCGAGTGTGTGGCGACCGCTAAAACCCTGCAGAGGGTCAACGTTTCAGCTCGAGGCTCTCTGTATGGTGTCAAACATATGGTGGGACAATTTAACCCTTCTGCGAAAACCCGGTTGGCCGGACTCTATCTGGCCGGTCAGGCGACCGCCGCACCGGGCCTTTTAGGGGCAATCACCTCAGCCTTAATGGCAGTGGGCAGCATCGTTGGCCATGATCGGCTTGAATCTTTGCGGGGTGCAGTGTTATGAGGCGTGTAGCAGTCACCGGTATGGGTGCAGTTTCCCCCTTTGGCCGCGGTCTTAACGAGTTGGTAGGCGGTATTGTTGCGGGGCGCAGTGCAATTGTTGTCCACGATAAACTGGCTGACTATGGTGGTCTGCGGACTCGTCTTGCAGCTCTGGTAACGGGGGTTGACGGCAAAGAGATTGCCCGCAATAAACGGCGTTCAATGTCGTCCCAATCGATTTTTGCTGTGCTTGCCGCAGGCGAAGCCTTAAACCAGGCCGTTCTCCCGGAAATCGAATATGGTAGCGGGCGTTACGGAGTGGTGCTGGGGACGACGATCAGCAGTCTCGAGACCAGCGAAAGTTTTTTTGCCGATCATTTTCGCGATAAAAGTTTTTCCCGCATGAAAACCTCGCTCTTTTTTAAGACCATGAATCACTCGGCAGCCGCCAATGTAGCTCAGTATTTTGGCCTTGAGGGTCGCTTGCTGGCCCCGGCTGCAGCTTGCGCTACCGGTTGTCAAGCCTTGGGTTACGCCTATGAAATGATTGTTTCGGGAGCCCAGGATGCGATGCTTTGTGGGGGGACGGAAGAGTTTCATCCGCTGTCGGCCGCAACTTTTGACTTGATGAATGCCGCCTCTTTTAGTTATAATGATCGACCTTCTGAGGCCTCGCGTCCGTTTGACCGGCAGCGCGACGGGGTCGTCTGCGGTGAAGGGGCCGGAGTCCTGGTTTTAGAAGAGTGGCAGTCAGCCCAAGCCCGGGGGGCCGAAATCCTGGCCGAGATCATCGGTTTTGCCACCTTAACTGAAACCGGCAGTATCGCGGAACCGAGTAGTGCTGCCATGCAGCGTTGCATGGCCCTGGCCCTGGTGGATGCCGGGGTTGAAGCGGAAGAGATTGATTATATAAATGCCCATGCGACGGCGACCGAAAAAGGTGATATTGCCGAAGCCCAAGCCCTCTACGGACTTTTTGGCGACCGCGTGCCGGTTAGTAGTTTAAAAGGACATCTTGGCCATACTTTAGCGGCCAGCGGCGGTCTTGAAACCATCGCCACGATTGAAATGATGCGGCGAGGAGAACTCTGGCCGACCCGCAACCTGAGTGAAATTGATCCTCGTTGTCAGGGGCCGCAAATTTTTACTGAGACTAAGAAGTGTAAGCCCAAATTGGCCTTAAAAAACAATTTTGCCCTGGGGGGAGTTAACTGCTCCCTGGTGATCAGAGCTAGCCAATGATTAAAATAACAAAATACCTGTCTGGTTCCCGTTTTGCCGGATTAGGAAATAATAAATTGAGGATGACATGACGGATGCGGAAATAATCTCCCTGATCAACGATTCACTGGTTGAGGAGTTTGAACTTGAGAGCTCGGCAATGGTTTCAGAGGCCGAAATCTTTGCTGACCTCGGGCTTGACAGTCTCGATATTGTCGATATGGTGGTAATTCTCGAGGGGGCGTTCGGGGTTAAAATACGAGACGATGAAAGCTTGCGTGAAATTCGGACCCTGGGAGATATACATCACTTTATCATTCAGAAAAAATGTGAAAAGGCTGCATCGTAAGTTTGTGAAAAGCTCAGTTCACGCCCATCAAAAAACCTTGTGGAAGTCGTCTTCTTTAGTTGTCTGGTTGATGAACCTATGGGTCTATCCCCTGCTTTTTGTCTGGACCTTTTTCGGTTTGCTCATCTCTCCGGCTCTGTTTTTAATCTGGAAAATCGTCACGGGGTGGTCTGTGGCTCAGATTACCCGTCACTTTATATGGTTGTATGGTCGGGGCTGGATGGTGATTGTCGCACCTTTTGTCAGTTTCGAGGTTGCAGGTTTTGCTGATCATCCATCTATGCGGTCGCCCTGTATCTATGTCATCAATCACCTCTCTTTTTTTGATACATTCTGCATGGCGATGCAGCCGGAGAGTAATATTACTTTTGCGGTCAGGGCCTGGCCTTTTCGGCGGCTTTTCTGGTATACAGCTTTTATGCGGCTGGCCCGTTATCTTGATGTTGAAAAAATGGGTTTTGTGGAGAGTACGGAGCCGGCCCGGGAAATTATTTCCGCCGGGGGCTCTATTCTATTTTATCCCGAGGGTCATCGCAGTCGGGATGGAGAGCTTCAGCGGTTCTATTCAGGGGCTTTTTTATTGGCTGTGAAGCTTAATCTGCCGCTGGTGCCGCTCTGTATTACGGGTACCGATAAGCTCTTGCCGCCGGGGACTTTTCGCCTCTCTCCTGCCGCAATTCGGATGCACGCCCTGGCTCCGGTTGATCCGAGTCAGTTCTCTGGTCCCGAAGCTCATTTGGCTATGCGTAAACAGGTTAAAGAGGCTATGGCTCTGGAGTTGGCTAAGATGCGCGGTGATTTAGGCTTGCTTTGATTGGCCTTAATTGACAGATAAAATCAGCGAACTTCGCTTCGCTTGGCGCTCGAAGGGGATACCCAAAGGGCACTTCATTGCTCCGCTCGGGCGTAAACTAAAAGTCCTAATCCAGGTTGATGGAAAGCACAAAGTCAATTTATAGGTTAGTTGCTTAATGTGAGGGATAGGGAGAAATTAGATGACTGGTGACTTAAAGCTTTTGACTGCGGCCCGGATGCGGGCTTTGGATGAGCGTGCGATTAATGAAATTGGCATTCCCGGAGTTGTTTTGATGGAACAGGCCGGGCGCGGGGCCGTACGGATTATCAAAGAGGCCGGCTGGCTCAGCGGTTCTGATGATGAAATTTTGATCTTTGCCGGAAGGGGCAATAACGGTGGTGACGCTTTTGTTGTGGCCCGGGTTCTTCTGCTGGCTGGCTATGGTCAGGTAAAAGTTGTTTTGCTGGCTAACTGCGATGAGGTTTCGGGCGATGCCAAAATAAATCTTGATGCTTTCATCCGCCTGGGCGGCCGGGTTGAGGAACTTCTTGACGACTCTGGTTGGCAGAAGCTGCGGCCGTCTCTGAAATTTCAGAAACTTCTGGTTGACGGACTTTTGGGAACCGGTCTCAATAGCGATGTTCGGGGACTCTATGCTGAGATCATTGTGGCCATAAATCAGTTTTCGGGCCCGGTTTTAGCTCTGGATATCCCCTCCGGCCTTAATGCCGATTTGGGACGGCCTCTTGGGAATGCTGTCAAAGCCACGGTGACTGCAACCTTTGCGTTTGCCAAGCCGGGTCTTTTTGTCTATCCCGGTCGTGAATATGCCGGTCGGGTTGAAATTGTCGATATCGGGATTCCGCAAAGCTGGGCTTCTTCTGAGCTTGAAGCGGTTCAGCTTTTGACGGCTGATTTCTGTCGCTCTCTGTTACCCGCAAAGGTGGTTGAAAATGGCCATAAAGGTAACCGTGGCCATCTTTTAAGTTTTGCCGGCGGGCCGGGCAAGGCCGGGGCGGGTCTTTTAGCCGCCGGGGCGGGATTGCATTGTGGTTGCGGGCTCAGCACTTTAGCCCTGCCCAAAGCAGTGGCAGCCCATCTTGAAGGTCGGAATCCGGCTTTGATGCTGGAATCCCTGCCCCAATCACCAGATGATCAGATAATTTTACCAACGGCGGCGGAACTTGATAAGCTTTGTTCCGGGAAAACCGCTTTGACCATAGGGCCGGGATTTGGTCTGGGCAAAAAAAATGGTGAATTACTGGCTGCTCTGTTGCGCGAATGTACCCTGCCGATGGTGCTTGATGCCGACGCTTTGACTTTGCTGGCGGAGGCTCCGGAAATCTTGCCGAAAGACCGCCCCCAGACAATTTTAACACCGCATCCCGGCGAGATGGCGCGACTGACCGGTCGTCAAAGCCGTGACCTTCAAAATGATCGTCTTGCGGCCGCTCGCCAACTGGCGCGGCAATGGGGTGTCTTTGTTGTGTTGAAAGGGGCCGGCACCGTGATCGCCGCTCCTGACGGCTCTCTTGCCATAAACTCCAGTGGTAATTATCTGCTCTCAACGGCTGGTTCCGGTGATATTCTGACCGGGATTATCGGCAGTTTTTTAGCACAAGGTTTAGATCCGTTAAGTGCCGCCCAGGTTGGTGTCTTTCTGCATGGTTTGGTTGCCGACAATTTGCTGGCAGCTGGATGCAGCCACGGGGTTACGGCCGTCGAACTGGCTCAGGCTCTGCCGCAAACCCTTGCCGCTTTAGTGGGGTAGATATCTATGGTTGAGGATTTATGCGCAATGTGGAAAAGTCCGATAGCGACCTCATCACCCGAAGAGACCCTGGTTTTTGGTGAGAGACTTGGGGCTTCATTTGGCAATGGGCTCTATATCGTGACCCTTGAAGGTGATCTTGGGGCGGGTAAAACCCTGCTCACTAAAGGTATCGCCAAGGGTCTAGAAATCGCCGATTGGTACTATCTCAACAGCCCGACCTTTACTTTGATTAATGAATATCAAGGGCGCCTGCCGCTCTACCATTTTGATCTCTATCGGCTGGGTGATGCCGATGAACTTTTCGAGCTGGGTTTCAATGACTATTTGGCGGGTCCCGGCGTTCTGGTTATCGAGTGGCCCGAAAAAGCTCTAAGTCTGTTGCCGTCCGAAAACGTTATCAATGTTGAACTTGAAATTGTTGACAGCGAAAAACGCCGCCTGCATATTGATGCGGGCAAGGTCAGATCATGATGGAAAATTTGCGCTTGCCGTTACCGGCCTCAGAGATTATTCCGCACCGTGGTACAATGCTTTTGGTCGAGAGTTTACTGGCCTACGATCAGGCGGCCGGTGCGGGTACGGTATCTGGCGGCATAAAGTTCGATTCAATCTTTACGGTTGCCCCGGAAAATGGCGACGGAGCCCAACTTGAGGATGTCGTTCTGCTCGAGATGATGGCCCAGGCTTACGCCTGCCTGCGCGGTTACGAAGATCGTCTAGCCGGGCGCCCGCCGGGACTGGGCTTTCTGGTTGGGGTGCGGCATTTCAGTTGCTGTCGACCGATAGCCGTTCACGAAGAGGTTGTCATTGAGGTTGCGACTAGGACTCAGATAGACACCTTTTTTATTGCCGATGCGGTCGCTAAAGTTACCCTTGAAACGGTCGCTGAAGCTGAACTGAAAATTTGGCTGCCGCCCCAGGAAGAGATATGATCAAAGATTTATTGAAAGTCGAAAGTAGGCTTGTTTTTTGGCGAGAGTGTTGTCGTTTTTATCTCAGCTTTTTTTTGGCAGTGCTGTTTTTCATCTTTCTGCCGGTTGCTGTCGGGGCGGCCGCAAGCAATGAAGATAATCAAAAAATAGAGAGAGCAGATTCACTTGACGCGACTTTTCAGCAGATCAGGAAAGCTGCTGCCGGGGTTGAGACGATCTCTTGTGTGATGGTCCAGGAGAAATATCTTAAAGCTTTTGCCGAAGTTCTTAAAGCGCAGGGCCGCTTTGCTTTTCAGCGTCCCGATTGCTGGCGTTGGGAGTTGTCTGACCCGGTTGTTTCCGGGCTTTCAGTTTGTGGCGAGAGGGGCCAACGTTGGCATGAGAAAGCTGGTCTTCCGCAAGCGTTTAAATTGGCCGACGAACCCTGGCTGCGCCATTTCGCAAATCAAGTTACGGCCTGGACGACGGCCGATTTCGATTTTTTGCAAAAACAGTATGCTTTGTCCCTGTTGCATACCGAATTGTCTGCGGTATCACCTACCCTTAAGCTGGTTCCTCGAGAATCCGCGGCCCGCCGTCTGATCGCCTTTCTAGAGATCACTTTTTCAGCTGATTATCGTTATGTCACCAGTATCATCATTCGTGAGGCCGACGGTGATTACACAGCCATCAAATTTTTTGATGTTACTATAAATCAACCGTTACCAGAAGGTAGTTTTCAGTAAATCATTGATTCTTTACTAAAGAATTTTCCATTTCCTGCCGATAACAGAAGAAATTATTTCTGTGCAGTAAGGAGATGTGAACATGAGTACCATTTCAAGCTTAGTCCCAAAGCAACTTGACCAAAATGCCCTCTCCGGAAATTCTCAGTCCGAAAGCTCATACTCTTCTTTAGCAATGCAAGCCGTCCAGGTGACAGCTGCCACAAGTTTGAGCAAAGATATTGCAATTGAAACGGCTGAAGGCGATAAAGTTACCCTCTCCTATAGTAACAATAGCAGTTTTCAAGCCGCAAGCTATGACGCTTTTTACCAGAATAATTCAATGGTTAAAGGTCCTGCCGGTGATCTCATGCACCAGCAAACCGCGCAGTCGCATACCGATATTTTTGCTTATAGTCAGGAGAGCCGTTTAACTTTGACCGTCGAAGGTGATCTCAACGAGCAGGAACGCCAAGATATTAGAGAGGTTTTAGAACGTATCGATAAACTGATGATGGAGACCCTGCAGGGTGGTGATCTTCTTCAGGGTGCGCTGGAGGCGGCTGAAATTATCGCGCTTGAGAGTATTGCCGCAGTCGATGCTGATTACCGTTATCAGAGTCTGATCACTATTGAAGAGATGACTCAGATTGCGACGGCATCCAATTATGGTGCTTCGGGAGTTCTCGAAGATGCGCCATTGGGCCTTGAAATTCCAGAGCGTCCAGCTTCCTCACATGATCAGGTCCAAGAACTTATCGATCGCATGGCTGAAGTAATTGAAGAGTGGTCTGCTGAGAAAAAATTAAAGCCGGAGAAATTTCTCCGGCCTGTCGAAAAACTTTTTGCCAACTATCTTGAGCGCCTTGAAGATAAACCTGAAACTGAAACCCAAAAGGAGCTCTTTAAGTATCTTGGCCAAGGACTCTTGGAAAAGATCAGAGATATGTCAGATTCTCAATTGATCTAAAAATCTCGCTTTCTCATCCTTGACGTAATACTGGTTAAATTTTAACATCACTTCTTTCGGGGGTCTCTTTTTCCAGTTTTTTAAAAAGATCTTTCAGGGTCTTCTTTAATTTTTGGGCGGCCTCACCGTCGCCGGCCTCTTTCAGAGTCTCTTTGAGCTCCTTCAGTTTGTTTTCGATCTCCGCCATAGTCCGCTTGAAGCTTTCAGACTCAAGTGCTTTGTTGAAATTGCGGCGCAGCGAGTCACTCTTCTCCTTGAGTTCTTTCTCCATTTTCCCAAGATCAATCTCCTCAAAAGCCTGACGGATATCCTGCCATACTTTTGCGAGATCATCATTAACCTTCTCTAAAGGTTCTGAATGCGTGATCTCGGCCATGCGATCGCCAGCCTGCATCACCGCCCAGGTAAAGGCTGAATCGACGCCGGTGATGCGTGTCCCCGGGGCAAGGGGATTACCTCGTTCCCGGTTTATCCTGATCAACACGCATTTTTTATTGTGATTGCGGATATCATCATCGATAAAAAAAGTTGAGGTCGAAGATAGCTGGTCATAAATGTTTTTTTGGAGCTCAATGGTAACCGCAGCTTGCCGGGTTTCGGCTGCGACAGCTTTAATCTTGCCGGCAGGAGCGCCGGAGAGGTAGACTAAGTCACTTTTCATCAGATGTTTGGCATCGGAAAAAGTGACGACCAGGTTATGCTGCCCGCTAAGTCCACGAAAAACAGTTACCCCGCCAATTACCAAAAGCGCCATCGCCAAAAGCAGGAAAATTTTCTTGATCATAATAGATCTCCTTAAAGTAATCCTTGTTTCACTTATATCTATATCGAAGATCAGGCGCAAATTTCAACAAAAGAATTTTGTAACTATTCAGCTAACCCTCAAATTCAGGGTACACAATCCCGATTTCCTTAGGAAAATCAGGTTATGTCCCCAGAATCTGCTAAATTTGATCAATATGCGGTACTTTTCTACCTACACTGAATAGTTACAGAATTTTTTAGTTTTACTCCTCCCCTCGTTTTTTGGCAAACTGCTCATAGAGCGTCGGGATAACGATCAGAGTGAGCAGGGTTGAGGAGAAGAGGCCGCCCACTACGACCACGGCCAGGGGTCGTTGAATCTCCGAGCCGGTACCGCTACTCAAAATCAACGGCAGGAGACCGACAGCTGTGGTGATGGTTGTGATTAGAACCGGCCTCACTTTAGAACTACAGCCAGCCACAATCCTTTTTCTAAGATCATAGCCTTTGCTTTTTAAGTGTTCAAAGCGGGAGATCAGAACCAGGCCATCGGTTAAGGCGATGCCGAAGAGGGCAATAAAGCCGATTGATGACGGGATGCTCAGATTTTCTTGAAAAAGGGCAAGGCTAATGACACCACCGACCAGGGCCAGAGGGATATTGAGCATGACTAAAATAACATTGCTAAAAGAGTTGAAGAGGCCGTAGAGCATAACCATAACTAGAAGCAGGGTTAAAGGGATAACCATCAGCAATCTTTTGTTGGCCGCCTGGCGCAGTTCAAACTGGCCACCCCAAGCCAGGTGATAACCGGGGGGGAGTTCAACTTTTTCCTTGATCTGGCGTTGCGCCTCTTCAACAAAGCTACCAGAATCACGGCCTCGTACATTACTTTGAATGGAGATGTAGCGCAGCGTGTCCTCGCGGCTGATCTGGCGCAAGCCGCTTACCGTCTTAATCTCGGCCAGCTCTTCAAGGGGAATATTGTAACCTCCTGGAGTCTTGAGCAGAAGTTTTTTAATGTCAGTGATGGAATTACGGAAATCTTCGGCAAAACGGACCGTAATATCGAACATCCGTTCACCTTCAAAGATCTGGCCTGTGGTTTCACCGGCGATAGCGCGAGTGATTGTTCTTTGGACCTCATCTTTGTTAAGACCATGCCGGGCACCGGCTTCAGGTTTTATGGTTATCTGCAACTGGGTCTGACCAGCAACCTGTTCGGTACGAAGATCGGCAACCCCTTCAATATGGGCCAGAACTTCCTCGATCTCTGCAGCCTTCTCCAGCAGGGTGTCAGAATCATCACCAAAAAGTTTAGCTATTACACTGCTGCCAGCACCGCCGATAAGCCCGTCAATCTCATGTTTGATAGGCTGTGAAAAGGTTGTTGAAACCCCAGGAAAATTTTTGACGCGCTGATTAATGAGATTGAGCAGCTGATCCATATTTGAGGCTGTTTGCCACTCGCTTTTCGGTTGTAAAGTGAGGGTCATGCAGGCGTAATTGGTGTGGTGCATATGCGGCCCGACTTCACCATAGCCGATATCAATAATAATTTCTTTGACTTCGGGAAAAGCTTTCATCTCTTTGGCCATCTCTTTTGCGGTTGCCGTGATCTCCTCCAAAGATATATTGGGGTTCATGTAGGCGAGGCTCTGCACCGTGCCCTCCTCAAGGGTTGGAACAAACTCTTTACCCAGCTTTGAGAAAGTCAGCCCGCCGGAAAGCAGCAATGTGACTACGAGCGTGCTGACTAACCAGCGGCGCTCGAGGAAAAAGTTCAAAATTCTTCGATAGCGCTGCAGTAGAGCACTCTCATTGTAGTCAGACTCTTCAGGTTGGTCATGACGGGGGCGAAAAAGCCTGAAAAGAACCGGGGCGATCATTAGAGCATAGATCAGGGCGCCGACCATGGTGGCGGTAACCGCAATTGCCAGAGGGCGAAACATCTTGCCTTCGACCGCACCTAAAGTAAAGATCGGCAGAAAGACGATTATGATGATTGCACTGGCAAAAAATATGGGTGGGGCAACTTCTGTCGCGGCGCTCAGAATCAGGGTGCCGGTCGATGCCTTCTCGTTTTTGCCGGCAAAGGCCGATTGCAGTCTTTCAACCATGATGATGGTTGCATCAACAATCATCCCTAAAGCGATGGCAATACCGCCAAAAGAGAGCAGGTCACCGGGAATCGCCTTATAATAGAGCAGGGTTGCCGCAAAGAGCGTCGCAAAAGGCAAGGCTCCAACAACCACCAGAGAGTTACGCCAGTTGCGTAGAAAAATCAAAGTTACGACAGAGACCATCAAGAACCCTAAAAAAAAGGCGTTTCGGACTGTAGTGATGCTGTTTTTGACTAGGGAAGACTGATCGTAATAGGTAACAACTTTAACCCCGGCCGGCAGTGAATTGTTAATTTTTTCGAGTCGTTGCTTGACCTCACCGATAACCGCAAAGGAGTTGGCGCCAAAGGTTTTATAGATGGTGCCGCTGACAATTTCTTTGTCGGCGTTAAGGAGAGAGACTCCACGCCGAAAAGCTGTGCCCAACTCGACGGTCGCGATATCGTCGATAAAGAGCGGACGATTCTCGCGGGTGGCAATAACCGTACTCTTAATATCCTCCAGTGAATGGAGCAGGCCGAGGCTGCGAACAATAAGTTCTTCCGAACCTCTTTTAAGGATGCCGGCTCCGAGATTATGGTTGTTGCGGCGGACTGCGGAGATCACCTCATCCAAGGTCAGATCGTAGGCGGTCAAAAGTTTGGCGTCGACTTTGATCTGGTACTGACGCATATGACCACCCTGACTGATGACCTTGGCAACTCCCGGTACAGTCTGCAGCTCACGTTTGACAATCCACTCCTGCAGGGTTCTAAGCTCGGTAATGTCCTGATCTCCGGCCTCAAGATAGTAGCCTAAGATCTTGCCCATGCCGCTGAGGATTGCTCCCATCTCGAGACCGTGCGGCATCACCCCTTCGGGGATCGACTCTGCCGCCTCTTTGAGTCGTTCAGAAACCAGTTGTCGGGCCAGATAAATGTTGGTTTTTTCATCAAAGTAGATATTAATAGTCGCCAGGCCAAATGATGAGACGGAACGAATTTTGGTGACCCCGGGAATCCCGCGCATGGTGACTTCAACGGGTCGCGTGACAAACAGTTCGCACTCTTCGGCTGCCATCCCTTCGACTTCGGCAAAAACCTGAACCAGGTTCGGGCTGATGTCGGGGAAAGCATCAATTGACATTCGGGTAAACGAAAATACTCCAGCACTACAGATCGTTAAGAAAAGAATAACCATCAAGAGCTTGTATTTCAGTGAAAACTGAACCAGTTTCGCAATCATTTATTTAAACTCCCTCCATCAAAGTGGAGTATTTTAAATTTTCAGTAACTATTCAGCGTGTTTGGGCTTCAGACTGTTTCGATGTGGGGGATACCCCAAGGGCACTTCCTCACTTCGTTCGGGCGCAGCCTCCAGACCGGGCTTTCACCCTAAAGGGCACAAGAGCCCGTGGCGGGCTGAGCCGTGTCCCTCTTGAAGTGGGCGAAGCAAAGTTCGACGCCTTTTTTAGCAACTTTAAGAGGGAGCTGAATAGTTACAATTTTTAAATTTCAATCGGCAGATTGACTGCCCACTGCGAAGCTCTGCTTAGCTCAATGGGCATGGCCGGGGCTACTGCAGCCGGAGCCGACGCCGGTTTCGAGAGCGGCCTTGAGACGGAAGCTGTTTTTAGCCACTACCATTTCACCGGGATGGAGTCCGGCGGAGATCTCCACCTCTTTCTCGTTGGCCCGGCCCAAGGTCACCGGGCGGGGTTCAAAACCGTGATCATCTTGAACGAAGACACAAGTTTGGCCGCCGACATCCTGGAGAATGTCTCTATCGACAACGACTCCGGGCCTGATTTTTTCTGTGATAATTTCAGCCGTGATAAAGGAACCCGGGCGTAACTCTTCATTCTCGTTGTCGAGGACGATTCGGGCCAGGGTGGTGCGGGTCTTTTCATCAACCAGAGGGGCAACGTAATCAATAACAGCCTCTATCGGCTGAGTTTGAGAGGCGACCGTGATCATTACTTTCTGGCCTTTTCTTATGTTGTCGGCATCTTTTTGGTAGAGATCGAGGTCGACCCAGACGGTTCTAAGGTCGGCTACAACAAAGATCTCCACCGCATCCGAGATTACCTCACCCAGAACAATATTTTTCTTAATGACCCGGCCGCTAAAGGGGGTGCGCACCGCAAATCTGGTTAACTCCGCAATCGGTTCTGAGGGCAGCTTCTTGAGACCCGCTTCGGTAAAACCTAAGATTCTCAATCTCTGCTCGCAACTCTGCAGGGTAATCCTGGTTTCGGCGAAATCTCTTTCGGCAGTCAGGTAATCCTGTTCGGAACTGACTTTTTTGCGCCATAATTTTTCTTCACGTTGAAAGACACTTTTGGCTAATTTGAGATGCTTGGTTGCGGTCAGGTATTCGGTTTTGGCATCGGCCAGCTCACGACTTTCAAGGATCGCCATAACCTCTCCTTTTTCAACAAAATCTCCGAGAGTACTGCGAACCTCTTGAACAATGCCGGAGACTCGGGGAACGATATGAGCTATCCGGTCACGGTTGAGAGAGATCTCACCCCGGGCCTTTGCCAGAACTTCAAGGTGGTTCCTTTTTACCTTCTCAACGACAATCCCAAACCGTTTGATCTCTTCAGCCGACATCCTGATCTCCGAATCGGAACAGCTTTCCGCTGCTTGCGGGTTGGCGGGGGCGTGATTGCAATTGGAGTGATCGTCATGTTTTAACTTGTCCTGATTTAATTTGTTTTGTTCTAGTTTTACCTGGTCATGGTTAGCTGAGTGATCACATTCCTTATGGTCGTAGTTGCTGTGGGCTTCTTCAGCTGACTCGGAATGGTTTTCCGGTTCGGCTGGATGAGAGAGATGACCCTGGTCTTGGTTATGATTTGAATGGTCATGGCCGCAATCGGAGTGATCATCATGGGTTAATTTTTCCTGGTGTTCGTGATTTTCGTGAGACTCTTCAACGTGGTCACGAACTTCTTTAGGTTGGTGATCTTCGTCATGTTGATGAACTTCGATCGGTGCCGGTTCTTTTTCGGTTTTTGGTGCCACTCCATGACTGCAGTTGCTGTGGTCATGGTGTTGGTTCTTGTCAGCTTCCTGAGCAAAAAGTTGTCGTGGCCCGAAGACTTGGCTGAATGTCGAGTTTGGATCCTGAGAGGTGTAGGGAAGCATGCTCAATGCTAAGAAGAGGGTGGTCAGGGCGAAAATTTTCAAAAAGTTAAAGGTCGGTTGTTTTTCTATGATCTTCATAATTATCCTCAAGTATTAATTGTAGATTAAAACTCTGTGCCTCTAATGCGGAATAGTCCACATTAGATTATTAGAGTTTCTGGGAGATCAGACGTTCAATGTTAAGCCTTTGGTTATGGTACTCCTGGAGAGCATCAAGAAGTTGTTCCCTAAGCTCAATCAGGGTTCTCTGGGCATCGAGAACGTCGAGAAATGCAAATTGACCCTGTCGGTAGCCGTAATTTATAGATTCAAAGGTCTTTTCGGCCACCGGTAAAATCTGATTTTGCAGAGAATTTACTTCAGCATATGCGGCTTGAAACTGTTCATGGTTTTGCTGCAAGGCAGTTTTAAGTTTGATGTCGACTATGCGATGGGCACTCTCTCTGCCGGTTACCTGAGCTTTGGCGGTGCTGATGCCGCCCTGATTGCGGTCAAAAACCGGCAGGGCCATTGAGAATCCGACGAGGAAGGTGTAGTTGTCATTGTCTTCGTGGCGTTTCATACCGCCACCAACAGTTATGTCCGGTATGGCAGCAGCTTGGGCCAGGCTCAGCCGCGCCTTTTGCAGTTTGATTTCGGTCTGCTGTCGGGCTATTTCAGGGTTTTGCCGGAGCCGCTCATTGATGCTGTTTAAGGCCGGTGGCTCACTTGTTTTTTCACTGTGGCTAAGAATCTTTTTAAAATGGGGCTCGTCTGTTCCCCACAGAGCTGAGAGTTGGTAACGAGCCGCAGCCAGTTCTCGATTATACTTGTTTAAGGTAACCCGGTTTTTGCTGACCATTACCTGGGCCCGACTCTTTTCTAAGGGAGAGGTTTTGCCGGCTTCGACGCGAAGCTTCACGGTATTGAAAACCTCTTCGGCCAGCTGCAGGTTTTCCTTGCCCAGTTCTACTTTTTCCTGAGCTGTCAGCAGAACAAAAAAAGCTTTGCTTGTATCAGCGATAATGTCGAGACGGATCGTTTCGTAGTCCCAGCCGGCGAGATCGCGTTCGAGATTGGCAATCTGCTGGCGGCTGGCGCGTTTGCCGCCGAGTTCAAATAATTGATTTAATTGTAGGGTGGTTTCGGCCGATTTAAAGCTGCGACTATCCTCCTCACCTAGAATGTTTTCAACCTCAAGCCCAATTTCAGGGTTTGGTAAAAGCTTTTCCTGCTGCATAACTCCTTGTTTCGCCTTGATCTCCCAGGAAAAAGTGGCGAGCTCGGGGTTTCGGGCCAGAGTCAGGGTTAAGGCTTCGTTGAGAGTCAATACGGCGGCTTCAGGAAGCTGCGCAAAAGCGTCGCTCTCTTTTCCGTTTTCGGTCGCCTGATAAGTCGCCAGCCCCGCCAGCCACGGTCTTTTTTCAGGCAAGTTCGAGGCCTGCCCGGTAAAACCTTTCAAGGGGAGGGCCAAAAATAATGCGATAAGAAGGTATTTTATGGATTTCACAGCTATTCTCCATATCTGTTAATGTTTTAAAAAAGACGTAGCGTCAGTTTAGGTTGCGGTTTCTCTATGTTCTTTGTGGTTTTAAAATAGAGCGCAGATGACGGTTAGCATGTTTTGATTTTTAAGAATTGCAGCAAGATGGTGAGCGATCGTTGATCTTTGCTCACCAGAGTGGGGGGGGGGTAAAACTCAAATCAGAAGGATCACGCTCTTAAGGAGAGCAAGGGATGGGTTTGCTGTTGTGTGGTTAGTTGGGATAGAAGAGGTCTTTTGTGCGGGGAAAACCAAAGTTGTGTGGTTTGTGGTGAGAAAAATTGGTTTGGCAGTAAAATCAGTACTTTTCTCAAGCTGTTTTCGCCGAGGGGCAAAAAATTGCAGAGAGATTTCAATGTCATTGCAGGCAGAGCAACATTGGTTGGCAACCGTAAAGAGGGCGTTTTTTGACAGGCCTGAGTTATGGCTCTGGTGCTCGTGGTTACAATGGTTGTGAGTATGATGCTGGTGTTGGCCATGAAGGTGTTCGGTCAGGCAGTGATCACTGCTATGGAGAAGTTCAAGTTCAACCTCACCATGATGATCAGAACAGATCACCGCTTGTCCAAGACCGCTTCCGTACGAGAAGAAACAGGAAACAACCAGAAACCAGACAGCTAGATTTTTTCTTATTAATCGAGGCAAAATATAAAACCAAACAATTGAAAGTTGAGATGACTCGGTTGCGCTATTTGAGTGATAGAGTAATTTATCATACTATATTAGTCGCCTATTGCTGTCAAGTTGTTTTCTTCTTTTCCTCAAACCAAGTATCTGCCCTGGTTGGGTGACTGAGAGCTGATCAGGAGTAGAGAGATGAGACGTTTCAGTTCAAGTGGGATTCATTTAAACTGGAGCAGTTAATTGACAGGATGATGTTAAAAGTGTTAGTCGGATTTCAGTTAGCTAAGGTTTATCATGATTGGCAATGGCCTCTTGCTTTTTTCCAGTCATTATCTGTTTTTTGGGCCTCTTGAATTCTGTTTGTATAGTCATGAAGTGTTTAATTGTAATTCCAGCTTATAATGAAGCTGCCAGCATTGGCAGGGTTTTAGAATCCCTGGCTGCACTAGGGCGGGGATTTGAGGTTCTGGTTGTTAATGACGGCTCCCGAGACGATACCGTCTCCGAGGTCCGTAGCCATGGATCTGCTACGGTTTTAGATTTAGCCTGTAATCTTGGTATTGGCGGAGCGGTGCAGACCGGTTTTCACTACGCGTTGCGCCATGATGTTGATGTCTTGGTTAAGTTTGATGGTGATGGGCAACACTTGGCGCAGGAGATTGATAAACTTTTGGAGCCCCTGCTGGCGGGTCGCTCTGATGTTGTCATAGGTTCTCGCTTTCTGGTTGATGGAGGGTTTAAATCAACCTTTGGCAGGCGTTTGGGGATAAGGCTTCTGGCTTTGGTGAATTCTCTGTTTCTGGGCTATCGGATTCATGATAATACCTCCGGTTTCCGGGCCTATAATCGCAAAGCAATTGAGTTTTTAGCTGAACACTATCCAGCTATCGATTACCCGGAGCCGGAAGAGGTGGTCTTGCTGGTTAGGAATGGTTTTCGCGTGACCGAAACAGCCGTGGTTATGGCCCCGCGTCAGGGGGGCAGCTCGTCAATCAGTTTAGGTCGTTCGGTTCACTATATGGCTAAGGTTTTGCTGGCAATAATGATGGTTTCTCTGCGGCCGGTTGTCGACAAGCATAGAACAAAGGTGCCTAAAGTAATGGCTCTTGAGACGAATTGTGATGAAAAATGATTTTTGACCGCCTGTTAATCGTTGCTGCTCTTTCCAGCTTGGCTTTTCTGCTGTTGGTGCTGGAGTTGATCCGTCGTCGCCGTCTGGATGAGGGTTACGCCCTGCTCTGGCTGGTTTGCGGCCTGCTCTTTCTTGGTTTCTCGATCTGGCGAAAAGCGCTCGACTATCTGGCCGGGATTGTTGGGATCTACTACCCGCCAGCAGCTTTATTGCTTTTGTTGATTATCGGTCTTTTTATGGTCATGATCCAGTTCTCAGTTGTTATCACGCGTCAACGGCACCAGATTAAGTCCCTGACCCAGCGTTTGGCCCTGCTGGAAGAGGAACAAAAGCAAGTTTTTAAGGTATCGCTTCCAGATGATGGTCGTTGACAATGAAACTGATGCTTGCGGCTTGAAGTTTTAGAAGGAGTTGTTGCTAAAATGATTTGCAGTTGTAATGTAAAAGTCAGATTTTTTCTCATAAATCACTTGGAGCTCATGATGAGTTAATAGGGTTTCGGGCCACTTCATATTCAGCGGGAAGTATTGCTTCTTTGTTATGTGGAACTCATCGACGGTGTTGAGATTATGGTTTAGGAAAAATGCACTATCAATGAATGTTCTATGGGTATTGTTGAAAGAAAAACCATTTTTACCCGGAACAATGATGACAATTTTCTTAATGTCAAGGCGGTTACAGGTTTTTATCAAAGAACGGATTACACGCTCTGGTTGCTCGAGATGCTCCATGACATGACTAATCAGTAATGTGTCATAAATGCCGGGTTTGAATTCAGATAGTTGGTACTTGTCTTTATTGGGGTTGTATGGCTGAACATTCAACATTTTTTGTTTGCAATGATCAACTGTTGATTCATTGATTTCAAGTCCGATTGAACCAGCAGGAAGCCTTTGAAGCATTTCCCCTATGCCGCACCCGAAATCAATTGTTTTCCCTGTAGTCAGTTTTAAAGCGCTATTCAGGTAAATATTCCGGATGTACTGCCGTAAAAGGCTTCTTTTTTTCAACTGACTTTCGGTATATTCTTTAGTATAATCCATATATAGTAATTTACTGTTGAATTGTCGTGAGATGTAGTTAAGGGCCCTATTTTGAGATAACGTTAAATGAATTTAGAAGCAAGCATTATAGTTGTAACTTACGACAGTGAAAGATGGATTGAAAACTGTCTCAGAGCTTTGCAAGCTCAATCGTTCGACAAGGCATATGAGATTGTTGTGGTGGACAATGGCAGTAGCGACAAAACCTGCGATATTATTCGTAGTAAATTTCCAACTGCCAGACTTTTTGAAAGTGAAAATCGTGGGTTTGGGGCCGGGAACAATCTCGGGGCAAAAAAGGCACAGGGTAAATATCTGGCATTTATTAATCCTGACACCATTGCTGATAGCCAGTGGTTGGTTGAGTTACTTCGCCCTTTGGAAAGGTCGGGAATTGTTACAACCTCAAAAATTCTCTTAATGGAAGAACCTGAACTGGTTAACACTTGTGGCAGCAGTCTCCATTTTACTGGTTTTGGATTTGTTAATCATTACCGTGAGCTGTCTGAAAATTTTTACGAAGATTTTGAGGTTGATGGTATTTCCGGGGCAGCCTTTGCCATGCGTAAGAAGGATTATGACCGTTGCGGAGGTTTTGATGAGGATTTTTTTCTCTATATGGAAGATGTGGAGTTATCATGGAGAATCAAACAAAAAAAACTATACATTATATGTGCAGTAAAGTCTACTACTCAGCACAAATATCATCTGGAAGTTAACCCAAATAAAATATTATTACTTGAGCAAGGCAGACTTTTTCTTCTTCGCAAACATCTGACAATGGTGAGTTGGTTTGTTCTTGCTCCCAGCTTGTTGCTTTCTGTAAGCTTCTCTTTCGTCAAAAGTGTAACTGTTTCACCTGTTGGTGTCTATTATTGGTGCAAAGCTATTCATAAAGGTTTCTCATATCCTCTTACTGGAAGTGGTTCGCCCAATAAAATCTGGCAGTACTTAACTACTAAAATTCCATTTCACCTGTTTTCGACGAATGTTTACGTTCGTAAAATCGGTGCGGCCTTGAATGTCTTCTATGCAGTCAATTTTAAAAGCGCAGTTTTTTTTAGCCGAATAAGATAAAGGTGAAAATTATGTATTTAGTTATCTTTTACGCCGTTATTTTTTCTGTTTGTACGGCTGGATCTATTGTGCTTATCGGCGATCGCTCACTGATATCAGGAAATCTTCTCTCATTTTCCAAAATAATTCAAATCGTTTTTCATTGGAAGTTTATAACTTCTATGGTGCTGGCAATAGGGGCACGGTTTATCTTTATTTTTTTAAATAATCACCTGTTAGGGATCCCAACACTGGCGAAAAATGCAACAACTGCAACGGCTTTTATTGCGGCATCTTCATATGTAGCTATCATAATGGTCAATATGGTTTTTCTTGATGAGCGCCTGACACTTTCACAGGCAATTGGAAGCGTTATAATTATGATAGGAATTTGTTTGGTTGTGAAATGACTGTATGGCTCAAGTGTTTTATATGACTGACTAAATTGAATAATTTAGTCAGTCTTGAAATGTTACTTCTCTTTTTTGGTAGATGTGCATGTTGCAATTTTAGGGGTTGTAGGGAGAAAGATGGAAATTGGTAAAATCGCACGAAAAGTACTTGGGAAACATTTCCATATTATTGGTAGTCTGTATCGCTCAGTATTTGTTGATTTATATGTAGTTTCACAGTCAATCTCTCCTTATATCTTTCGAGGGTCTATAATTGTTGATGTTGGCGGTGGGGATGGAGAACTGTTGAATTCTCTGTTATCATTAAGGCCTGATATTAAAGTCAAGATGATTGACAGAAGTAAGTGTATCGGTGGTTCTCTCAAGGAAGAATTTTCGAGTAGAGTTGAATTGTTTCCCGGAATAGGAATGGATAGGTTTACCAATGTAGAACATCATAAATTTGATGTTGTTTTGATTAGCGATGTAGTTCATCATATCTCTGATGAAGAGCGCGGAGAGTTTTTTTCTGATCTCAGAAAAATGGTTGGTGATAAGAATGGGATACGAATAATTATCAAAGATATTGAACCAGGTTACTATAGGGCATCATTAAGTCGTATCGCCGACCGTTATATCAGTGGTGATAAAAATGTATCACTTATAGGGAGTAGGGATATTTCCAGGATGGTTTTGGAAGCTTTTGGAGAGTCGTTGACTGTTGAGAGAACAGATCTTTTTAGCCGGGATAAGCCTAATTTTGCAATAGTGTTTTCCCGTAAGCAGGCATAGTATTTTTGTTAGTTTGGTTGTAAGGTTGCTCGATACAGATGCGAGGAAAGGTCAACAGAACGTCTTAAGTTTTCAGATTATAGAATGTAAAAATGGTATAATATGTTCAGCTTTTTTTGTCTCTTGTTGATGGCTTAGTAATATCTGTTCCAGAGGGTATAGGTCGTCGTGAGTAACACGATGCTACTATAGATGAAAGGCCAAATCGATGTAATGCGTTTCAGTAAGGGGTGTTGGTCTTGTGGTGGGTTGCGGTAAACAGTGTTGAAAATGAGTAGAAAGGTGAGGGCAAAAGGGATAAAATAACGCCCCTGAACACCCGAAATGAAATTGCCGTCAACTGGCGTACCCACCAGATAAAAGCCCAAAAAAATTCCTGAAAATATAGTAATCCAAGTAAAGCCGAACAGTACCCTGGTAAAACTGGGGTGCGAAGTGATCGGTTTCGAAGAAATGGCTCCAGCCATCAGGCAAACTGGGTAGCTCCAGATAATCCATGCCGGCAAGCGGGTGTCAAGCCAGCCCAATTGCCCGACAAAAGTTTGGATGAAATAGAGACCGTACTGATGGAGGGTTGTAAATAAGACCTGAGGGAACAGGGTTGGGTTATGAAGCAGGTTGCTGAGTTGACGTTTCGCATCAATTAAAGGAAGTAATTTATCATTATATTGGAAGCTGGTAAAATCGAAAGCTATCTGAGTCAAATCAGGGTGTAGCTCCAGGGTTTTAAGTTGTGCCCAGGCCAGAGATGTGAGAATGACACAGGCTATTGTGCAGAAGCAAAGGTAAAGGCGGCTGCGCTCTTTGCTGAAAATAGCGTGTGGATTAAGAAAAAAAAGAAGTAATAGAGGGGTATAGATGATTTTTCCCAAGGCCAGAGAGATTGCTGTGCCGGGTATTATTAACCATTCTATGCGTGATACTGGATCTTCAGGGTTGGCCGCCAATTTCAGAAGCCCGGCGGTCAGGAGGAGGGCGTTTGCGATTAAAAGGCCATCAATAGAGATCGACGGAGCGAGGAACAGGGTCATTGGCATTAATGCAATCAGAAAAAAGAGGGATTTGCCTGTCGGTGTGATTCTTAAGGCCCAATAGACCAGAGTCAGAAAGCAGAGCAGATTTATAAACCTGCCTAGATATATTAATAACAATGGTGATTTACCGGTTAGACGGCCCAAGTTTAAAATGGTTGCAGTCGGCAGGTAGAGTAGTGGGGAGTAGTTGGCGGCGCTGGTATTGACAAAGACGTCGGGATAACCTTCCATTTGCATGGGCAGATCCAGTATCCTTTTGATGTCGGCAAATTTTTGTTTGTTCTCCGGGTGAAAGGGCAGTTTGTGGTTGACCATCCGGGAGGTGTAGGGGATGCTGACCGGAACAATACCACCTTTCCCCAGAAGGTATTTTAATGGAACCTTCTCCCTTTCGGAGGCTGTAAATGGGTAACTTTGGGCCACGAATTGACCTGAAGATATCATCATTGCACGAAAAAAATGATCGTGTTCGTCCGGGACCTGGAACGGGGGGGTTATCAGAAGCATCGCTAATCCGAAAAATCCTCCGATGATAAGAAAAAGGCGGGGGAAATTGGGATTTTTGGCGGGTTGTTCAGATGTGATTTTTTTCTCAGTTTTCTTGTTTTTTCTTTTGTTCATGGGAGTTTAGTTTAATCTCTTATTTGCCTATCTTAGATTTCATCTCTTCGAAATATTTCATCTCTATAGGTCGTCACACAAGCTTCTTTTTATGCACTACATCCTTTGTTCAAAGAGTTCAATAAAAATCTAGAATTTGATGTTGAAAAAATGATACATGTCAAAATACCAGGAGTAAACAGGGTATTGCAGGTGCCTTTTTAGTGTCGTTGCTGGGGGCTGGTTTTTAACGTCTATTTTTTTGAGCTCAGAAAAGGGATGGGTTGTTAATATTGTTTAGGGTCGTTGAACGTTTGTACCGGCTTTTTGCTTTGCGCCGTGGTCTGGTGGCCGGGATGGTTATGCTGCTGCTGCTCGGAGGCTGGTTGGCTTTCAGTCGCCTGCCTTTGACGACGGATGTAGCCGTCCTTTTGCCGGATCGCGGTGGCCGGGCGCTTGCCGATTTTCGTTTGCTGGCGAAAGCGCCGTTGGCGCGGCGGGTGGTTTTGCGTTTGCGGGCCGATTCCGGTGTTGAGCAGGCATTACTATTTAAGGCGGCGGATGCGCTGGCCGTCCGGCTTAAACCGCCCCTTTTTACTCGGGTGGTCAGTGGCCCGGGGGCGGGGGGAGAGTCTTTGCTGCTCGATTTTGCCCTGACCCAGTGGGCTAATTTGCTCAATGAGAAGGACTACGATGATATCGAGGCGCGCGTGGCTCCCGAAGCGGTTACGGCGGCGCTGCGGCAAGCTTATCTGAAACTTCTACAGCCGGCCGGATTTCTCCAGAAAGAGATGCTTCTTGGCGATCCCTTAGGGTTTCGTGATCTGCTTTTTCCCCGACTGGCTTCACTTAATCCGATCGGCAGAGCCCGGGTGGTTGACGGCCATTTTTTAAGTGAGGATGGCCGGGAGACCATGCTTTTGCTGGAAACCCCGATTGCGATTACCGATTTTAAGGGTTCAAAGAGGCTGTTACAGGAGCTGACTGCGGCAGTTAAAGAAGTGGTTCCAGAGGGAGTCTCGGTTATGCCGCTCAGCGGCCACGCCTACACCGTGGCCAACGCCACGGCCATTCAGCGGGATATGGTGGTTGTGATAAGTGCTTCGCTGGTTGCTCTGGCGGCCATTTTTCTCATCTTCATGCGTCGCCGCCGAGCTCTGTTAGTTTTTTTAGTGCCGGTCGCGATCTTAGGGCCGGCTCTGGCTCTGACCGGACTGATCGAGGGCTCGATTTCGGCGATAACGATAGGATTCGGGGCGGTTCTTCTCGGTGTGACGATCGATTACGGTCTCCATCTCTATTTTGCCCTGCAGAATCAAAGTAAGGGACCGAGGTTGATTGTTGCATCTTTGGCAGCCCCTCTGTTAGGGGCCGGTTTAACCACGATCGGGGCTTTTTCGGCCCAGCTTTTCTCGAGTCTGCCGGGGCAGCGTCAATTAGCTCTCTTTGCAATTTTCGGAGTGTTGCTGGCCCTTATAATCGCTCTGCTGGTGCTGCCCCATTTTTTACTCAGTGGAGAGTGCGCGGCCAAGCTTACTCCGGATTTACCGGAAAAGGCAACCCTCCGATATCGCGGTCGGTCAGCCTGGATAATTGTTGTGGTTTGGGCTCTTTTTTTGAGCTTGGCGGCCTGGTCGGCGGTTGGGGTACGTTGTGTTGGTGATCTGCGCAAGGTTAACTTGGTGCCGCAAAGTCTGCGTCAGGCTGAAAACGAGCTCAAAGTGGTCTGGGGAGAAGTCCGTGGTCGAGCTTTGGTTTTTGCCCAAGGGCGTAACCTTGAAGAAGCTTTGCAGGTTAATGATCGGCTTTATAAGGTTTTGCGCAAGGAATTTGCGGCGGCTGAAATTGTCAGCCTGGCTCCGGTTATGCCGTCGCTTGCCGGACAGAAAGAAAACCTCCGAAATTGGCGGGTTTTCTGGACTCCTGAACGTCTGGCCGAGCTGCACTCTAATATCTCTTCAGCGGGCCGTGAAATCGGTTTTTCAGCGACCGCTTTTACCTCATTTACAGAAGCTCTGAGCAGTGATCCGCGACCTTTGACCGAAACTTTCTGGCGCCAGGCCGGTTTTTCCTCTCTGCTCGACGCAACCATAGACAAAAATTCTGTAGGTGTCACAATTTTGACCCTGGTTCCAGACCGGCCCGATCTCGGGTTATTTTTTTCAGCTTCAAACCCGATTCCAGGTGTCCGGCTGGTTTCCCCGGAAGCCTTCAGTCGGGTGGTCAGTGCCGCGATTGCAAAAGATTTACGACAATTTATTGTTCTTGCCCTGATTGTCGTGACTTTTATTTTATTGCTTCTCTTGCGCAACCTCTATCAGGTGATATTTGCCCTTTTGCCGGTGGCGGCTGGTCTTTTGTCGATGTTCGGTATCATGGGGGCCTTGGGAATATCTTTCAATATCTTTAATCTGGTTGCTGCCATTCTGATTATCGGTCTTGGTGTTGATTACGGAATTTTTATGGTCTACCGTCTTTTTCGCGGCAGTGATGCGGCTACGGAAAAAGCGGTACTGGTCTCCGGCCTGACTACCTTGGCCGGCTTCGGGGTTCTGGTCTTGGCCCGTCATCCCGCCCTTAATTCAATCGGTTTGACCGTCCTGCTCGGGGTTGGCGGTGCCCTGCCGACCGTCCTCTGGGTGCTTCCGGCACTGGCCGGTTTGCAGATTAGAGAGAGGTAAATCGAAGCATTTCACAAAAAAAGCGCCATCGGTTTATTGTCCGATGGCACTTTTTCAAAAGGAAGATAAATTTACTCGGTTTTTTCGAGATGGACATCCATCTGCGGGTAAGGAATGCTGATGCCGGCTTCATCAAAGGTCAGTTTAACTTTCTCAGTCAGGTCAAAATAGACATCCCAGTAATCGGCTGATTTAACCCAGGGTCTGACATGGAAGTTGACACTGCTGTCACCCAGCTCCCCAACGACAATTTGGGGTGCGGGATCTTTCAGGATGCGCTCATCTTCTACCACAAGCTTTGTCAGGATATCCTTGGCTTTACGGATATCATCATCATAACCGATACCGAACATGAGATCAATCCGGCGCGTCGGGCGGGCCGAAAAGTTGGTGATATTGCCGCCGTAAATATTGCCATTGGGAACAATTACTTCGCGGTTGTCTGGAGTTCTCAGCATGGTGCTGAAGATGCTGATAGTCTCAACAACCCCCATGGTGCCGCCAGCTTCAACAAAATCACCGGCTTTAAAGGGGCGGAAAACAATTAACATGACCCCAGCGGCAAAATTTTGCAGGGAGTTCTGCAGGGCCAGACCCACCGCCAGTCCCGCTGCTCCCATCAAGGCGATAAGTGAGGTCGTATTGACTCCCAACTGATCCAGAGCTGCGACAATAACAAAGAGCAATAATATTGCATTTAAAATAGAGCAGATAAAATTGACTAAAATTTCATCCATTTTGCTCCGTTTCATGATTTTGTTGACCAGACGAACAACAAAACCGGCAACCATCCGCCCTATAACAAAGACCACAATCGCCATGGTGATGTTGATTGCCCACGGAATAACATAGCCCGTGGCTAAACTCTGCAACTGTTCTGGGTTGAAAAAATTATCCATACTCTTTTACCTCCCGCCCCGAAGGGTACTGATAAGGTTTGAATACTCTACATTTTTTGATTATCAGATTGGTTTAAAAAAAGATAGTTATATTTGCTGGGTTTAGGCTTGTAAATTTCTTATTCCGGTTGCTTTTGCTGAAGGTCTGTTGTATCTCAGGAATTGATAAGGGTGCTTGGAAACATTAATTTATAGCTTCGACCGATAACTTTTCTTTGTAGTTGTAGTAAACTGAATATGTGTTTAGAAAAATTTCTGGCAGAGTATGATTTTATTCTTGCCGAAGCGGCGGTGATTGAGGCTTTAAAGCGGTCTGGTGAGATTGAGCTCCATCCGGAATTGGTTAACGCACTGTTGATCTATGACGATCAGGGGCGGCGCTTGATTGCCGGGCTGATTAATCAATTTATCGGGGTTGCGAAGAGATGTGAGGTGCCGATTATGGTGACGACACCGACCTGGCGGGCCAATCGGGAACGACTGGAAAGGGTCGGGGAGTTGCGTAATGTTAATGCCGATGCCGTAAAGTTTATACGGGAGCTGCAAGCGGGTTGGGGAGGATTTGCCGAAAAGGTTATGGTCGGCGGTCTGATGAGCTGTAAAAACGACTGCTATCTGCCGGAACAGGGTTTAAGTCGGAGTGAGGCGCAAGTATTTCATGCCTGGCAGAGTCAGCGACTGGCAGGGGCCGGGGTCGATTTTCTGATTGCCCAGACCCTGCCGGCCCTGCCCGAAGCGTTGGGTCTGGCCCAGGCGCTGGCGGCGACCGAGATCCCTTATATTATCAGTTTTGTGATTAATCGCGAAGGGCTGATGCTTGATGGTCACAGTTTGGCCGAGGCGATTGCAACCATCGATAGTCTTGTTGAAAAGGTTCCGGTCGGTTATATGGTCAACTGTGCTTATCCGTCATTTCTTAAGGTCGGCCAGGAGCCCGAAGTGGTGGTTTCGCGTTTGCTCGGTTTTCAGGCCAACGCTTCTTCCCTGGATCACGATCAGCTTGACGAAGCTGAGAGCCTGAAGGCCGATACGGTTGCCGACTGGGGGCAACGCATGGTAGCTCTTAATCGAGAGTTTAAGATTCCGATTTTAGGTGGCTGTTGCGGCACCGGGGTTGCACATCTTGAATATCTGGCCAGCCATCTTGCCGGCATCCAGCATCAGCCGGATGAAACCCCGCTTCTACTGCCTACTGCCCACTGCCCATTGCTGACTAATCCGGTAAGGCCTGAGTAAAAGATGCCGGTCTATCAACTTAATTTGCGGTCGGTTTTCCCGCCGGCGCACTTGGCTGATTCTGAAAATGGTCTTTTAGCGGTTGGCGGCGATCTTTCCCGTGAGCGCCTTTTGCGGGCCTATGCTGAAGGGATCTTCCCCTGGTATTCGCCTGGAGATCCCATTCTCTGGTGGTCGCCCGACCCCAGAGCCGTGCTCTTTCCCGATGAATTCCATCTCTCCCAGCGTAATTTTCGCTATCTGAAAAAAACCGGATTCAGCATGCGCCGGGACTCAGCTTTTGCGGAGGTGGTTAGAGCTTGTGCCAAAATCCCGCGGCGGCATGAAAAAGGGACCTGGATAACTCCGGAGATGGCGGGGGCCTATACCGGTCTGCATAGGGCCGGGTTAGCTCACTCTTTTGAGACCTGGCAGGCCGGAAAACTTGTGGGTGGGCTTTACGGGGTTTCATTGGGGCGCTGCTTCTTTGGTGAGTCGATGTTTTCTCTGGTCGATCACGCCTCGAAGGCGGCTCTGTTAGATCTCGTCACTTTTGTTCGGCACAGCAATTTTCATTTTATCGATAATCAGTTTCTGACTCCGCATCTCAAGCAGTTTGGAGTGCGAGAGATCAGTCGCCGGGATTATCTTAAGCGTTTAGAAAAAGCTCTGCGGAAGCCGACTCTCAAGAAAAGCTGGTCCGATCTTTAGGTTCCGTCTATGAAACAATGCTCCCGCAATCACGAAAATCATAACCGTTATAGATGTCGGTCTTCAGGGTAAGCTTTTCCGGTTCAAGAAAGGCAAAGAAATCCTTAAGGGGATGCGCGACAAACCCCTCCTTCATGGTCACCAGATCAAAGCGTTCCTCAATCAAGGGAATAAAATCCAATTTAAGAAGATGAGCTGTATACTCAAGGCCGATGCCAACATCGGCGTTTCCTTTGAATATCTCGGTTGCGGTTTCCAGATGGGTACTGAGTTCGATCTGATAGCCGTTGATCTGTCCTGGCGATAGTCTTTCCTTTTCGAGCATGTAGTCGAGGAGGTAGCGGGTTCCAGAGCCGGGGTTACGGTTTACGAAACGAAGCTCGTTGTGGACCAGGTCAGAAATTTTGTTAATTGCCTGGGGATTGCCTTTAGCTACCAACAAGCCCTGCCGTCGATACGCTAAATTGATAGCCAGATACTTTTTCCCGGCCAGATGTTTTTTTATGTAAGGCAGGTTGTACTCACCGGAAGGAGGATGGAAAAGATGGACTCCAGCAATCTGGGCCTTGCCCTCATTAAGTGATACCAGTCCTTTTTGACTGCCAACCGAAGCATGAAAGGCTAGGTACTGTGGAAAATGCATCTGGTTAAACTCTTCGATCAGACTTATCAGGAGAGGGTCGTCACTGCCGGCCACCAGAATGTTTTTGCTTAACTCTGTGTGTTCTTCGATCCAGCGATTGATCTGGCCCAGGGGGAAGAGCCATTTGCCGACTACTCTCGTACAGGGGATGCTGCCCTCCTGAATCAGCTGGTAGACCTTTTTTTCATTAATTTTTAAATAGGCAGCGATCTCTTTAGTGGTCAGTAGTTGTTTTGCATCCATTGCTATAATCCCCTGAATAATGCTGAAATCCGGCTTGCCAGATTCATCTTATACATGAGGTTTTCACGGCTGGCAAGAATAACATCCTAGGTTGCAAGGGTTGATCTTCTTGGCCCGCTTTAATTGTATTGTCAGTTTTCAAGAAAGCAGGACTGATTTTTTATTTTTGGTTATTTCGTGTAATTATAAAGGAGTATTAGTAACTTCAAATCATTTATAGTTGCAAAAATATTTAGATATTTGTATAAGGCGGCCCTTCATCTGAAGTTTTATTTGATACTTGAGTTTTTTAGTGACGGATTTTCAGGGCCAAAATTAAGAGGAGAAAAAAGTGATAAAGAAAATAGTGATTTGCACAATAATTTTGCTGTTGATGATGGTGTCGGGCGCAGCCCTGGCAGCAGAGATCAAGATCAAGGGGGATTTTAATAATCGTTTTACGATCTACACTAATCACAATGATTGGCTGGATGGTGAAAAAGGGGTTCTCAGAGACGGTAACTCCTCAGAAAGCTGGGGCGAGGCCAAATATCGACTCTGGTTTAATGCGTCCAGTAATGACGGTAAAGTCAAAGGGGTTTGGGCTTTTGAGGTCGGCTCTTTGGAGTATGGGAAATCTGGTACTCTGGGGGCCGGTGTGGGAGGCAGCTATTCCGGTGATGGCGTCAATACCGAGACGCGCTGGCTCTACACTGACTTTCAGTTGCCCTGGCTGGTAAATAAAGCCAGAGTTCGGATGGGGTTGCAGCCTTTTACCGTAAACTCCTTTCTCTGGCAGGAGACGATTATGGGGGTAACCTCAGATTTCGCGGTCGGTGTGGTTGATGTTAAGTTGGCCTGGTTGCGACCCTACCGGGATGAAACCAAAGATCCCGATGATGATGTTGAAGATCTGGATGCTTTTTACGGAAGGCTGAATTTTAAGCCGACAAAAGATGTCAGCGTTGGGATTTTCGGGGTTTACATGAATGGCGATTCCGACAACCACGATCCAGCCGCTTACGCGACGATTACTTCACAGAATTATGAGGTGAAGAAATTAAAAAATAACTATGATCTCAGTCTTTTAACCATTGGTAGTGATGGTAAGGCTGATTTCGGAGCGATTTTTTTAAATTGGGATCTGATGTATCAGACGGGTAGCATCGATGGAGCCAATTTTAAAGATTCCTACAATGGTTGGGACTACAATCAGGGGGTAGTCAATGAGGATTTCGATGTCAGTGCCTGGCTGGCTCACGTTGATATTGGTTATCGGCTTGATAATCTGAAATTTACCTACACTTTCTGGTACGCCTCCGGCGATGATGACGGCGGCGACAGCGATTTTGACGCTTTCATGGCGGTTGATATTGACCGTAAGGATAATATCTGTATATTTAAGGCCATGTACGCGGAAGATGACTATTTCACGGAAAAAGATTATCTGCTCGATAAAGGTTTTATCATGAATAAGCTGGCCTTTGATTATAAAGCCAGCAAAAAACTTTGTCTTGGAACTTCACTTATGTATATGTTGACGGCCGAAGACATTGAATATATAGACGATGATGGCAAACCGAGAAAAGATGACGAGGTCGGATTTGAGATCGATGCCTATCTAAAATACAAGCTTTATGAGAATCTTGAGTTTGCGATCAATGCCGGTTACCTTTTTGGCGGTGACGCGATGGACTTCTGGGAAGAGGGCCAGCGTGACGGCAGCAGTGATGAAGACATTTTTATAAGTTCCTGTCGGGTACGCTATAAGTTCTGATGGCGTTATTAAAATGGAGCTTGATATCAGTATAAAAGGAGATATGAATTGAAAAATAAAAAAGCTCATATTGTAAATATAGTTTTATCTTTGCTGCTGCTGGCGTTTTTTTTGGGTGCCAGCCCAGTTACTGCTAAATCCCGATCTCAGGTTATAATCTTTCATGCCGGCAGTCTCTCGGTACCTTTGGCGGCCATGGAGAAGGCTTTTGAAGCAGCCCATCCAGATATTGATATCCTGCGCGAGAGTGGCGGCAGTCGTAAATGTGCCCGCAAGATAAGCGATCTCCATAAGCCTTGTGATATCATGGCTTCAGCTGATTTTTCGGTAATCGACCGCATGTTGATTCCGGAATATGCCACCTGGAATATCCGTTTTGCGACTAATCAGATGGTCCTCTGCTATACTGATAGCAGTGCTTTTGCGAAAGATATCGGGCCGCAAAATTGGACCGATATCTTAGGACGTAAGGGTGTGTTCTGGGGGCACTCAGACCCCAATCTTGACCCTTGCGGTTATCGCGCGTTGATGGTGCTGCAGTTGGCGGAAAAAGAGTTTGCCGATGTCGGGCTCTATGAGCGCCTGCTGGCCAACCGGCCGCTGGCCAATATTCGGCCGAAAGCGGTAGAATTGATTGCCATGCTCGAGAATGGCGGGATGGATTATGCCTGGGAGTATCGTTCGGTTGCGGTTCAGCACAGGTTGAAGTTTTTAACTCTACCGGAGAAAATCAATCTCAGCAGCTACGCCTTAGATCCTTTTTATCAGCAGGCAAAGGTCGAGGTAAGTGGTAAAAAACCGGGGGAAAAGATGACGCTTTCCGGCAAATCGATTACTTACGGTTTGACCCTGCTCGATAAGGCCCCAAACCGGCATTCGGCAATATTGTTTATCAATTATATGCTTGATCCAGAGGGCGGTATGAAAATTTTAGCCGAGATGGGTCAGCCGCCGATTATTCCGGCCCGGGTCAGTTCGACTAAAGATCTGGTGGCAATGCCGCCGATTCTGCAAACAAAAGTAGTGGCAGATTAACTTAATATTATGCGTAAAGAATCTTTTCTCTGGCTCACTTTAGGGAGCAGCTTTATCGTTCTGCTCTTTATTACGGTGCCCCTGCTGCGGATGATCACGGCGCCGAGTCTGGCCTCGTTGTGGGAGACGATCCGCGACCCTGATGTCTATCGCTCAATCTGGCTCAGTCTCTACACCGGTGTCAGTGCTGCCGCGATCTGTTTTGTTTTCGGCACGCCGTTGGCCTATCTTTTAGCCCGCAGCCAGTTTCGCGGCAAAAAGATTGTTGAAGCGATTGTTGATCTGCCGATTGTCATTCCCCATCCGGTCGTCGGTATCGCTCTGCTCGGTCTGGTCGGTAAAAACTTCTGGCTCGGCCGCCTGATGTCAGAGTTGGGCTTAAGGATTATTGGTAGTCCGGCAGGTATTATCATGGTCATGACCTTTGTCGGGCTGCCCTTCTATCTGCAGGCCGCAAAAGAGGGTTTTGCCTCGGTTTCACCGCGTTTGGAATATGTCTCCCGCAGTCTTGGGGCCTCGATGTGGGCGACTTTTTTCGGGGTTACTTTTCCCCTGGCCTGGCGTTATATCTTAAGCGGAATCATCATGTGCTGTGCCCGGGCAATCAGTGAGTTCGGGGCGGTCGTAATTATAGCTTATCATCCAATGATTGCACCGGTCTTGATGTTTGAACGTTTTCAATCGTTCGGTCTGCGCTATTCGCAGCCGGTTGCGGTCTGGCTCATTGTCGTCTGTCTGCTCCTTTTTGTGTCGCTTAGAATGGTCGCTAGCGGGTCGCGAAAAACTGAAAACGGGAGTCGGATATGAGTATCAGGATTGAAAATCTGGCGGTCGATCTCGGTTCATTTCATTTGCAAAATATCAATTTGAATCTGGCGGCGGGTGACTTTTTTGCCCTGATGGGCCCCACCGGGGCCGGTAAGAGTGTGCTTCTAGAGGCGCTGGTTGGGCTTGTACCGCTGGCCAGTGGTGAGATTTTCATCGGGGATCGTAAAATCACTAATCTGGCTCCGGAAGAGCGCGGCATCAGTATTGTTTATCAGGATTACGCTCTTTTCCCGCATTTGACGGTTCTCGGTAATATCCGTTACGGTCTCCGTTTTAAGGCTCGTAAGCAGAGTGCGGCGGCGGTCGATGAACTGGTCTCGATTTTAGGTCTGGGGCATCTTCTCAAACGCTATCCGGCGAATTTGAGCGGCGGTGAGCAGCAGCGCGTCGCTCTGGCTCGGGCTCTGGCTGTGAATCCTGATATTCTTCTGCTCGATGAGCCGCTATCCGCTCTCGATCCCAATTTTCGTCAGGATCTGCGTCTTCATCTGAAGTCCCTGCATGAGCTCAGTGGGGCGACTTTTCTGATGGTGACTCACGATTTCTCCGAAGCTCTTTCGCTGGCCCGGCATGCTGGGGTTATGCATGCCGGAGTTATTGAACAGGTGGGTACGGTTGAGGATATTTTCCGGCGGCCGACCTCAACGATGGTGGCCGATTTTGTTGGTATGAAAAATCTTTTTGCAGTTGAATTTTCCGGGGCGCGGGCTCGGGTAGATGGATTTGAGATCAAGCTGGGCAGAGAGGCCGGCGCCCTGAATCGTCACATCGCCATCCGTCCGGAAGATCTTATTTTGAGTCAGCAACCGCTAACTTCGAGTATGCAGAACTCTTTTGCCGGTATAGTGGTGGAGGTCAGGGGACACGGTTTTTTTTATGAGATTGATCTGGCCGTTGAAAAACTGATCTTTACTTCGGTGGTCACCAGTAACTCCTTTGTTGATCTTAAGGTTGTTCCAGGTGACACTCTCTATCTCTCTTTCAAAGCGACGGCGGTTCATATTCTTTAAGTGTCTTGAAAAGTTAGAATTTTAAAAAGCAAAGTAGCGATAAAAAAGGGACGCTGGCCAGGTATAGAGGCTTACGTCCCTTTTTTTATGAGTGCTTTCAGCTTTTGCTTACAACTGTTTTCAGGGAGAGGGCAAAGGTACCGCTGTGACCCCGGCATAGTTGCTGCCCCCGCTTTTCTGGTTTGTGTAGAGGGCAAAAGCCGCGATGCCGTTTCCTTGGAGTGAGATTAATTTTATTTTTCCTGAAGACAAAGGTAAGGAGGCGGAAAAAATTGTCTCCATCTCATATACCGCACTTCCTAGAGGGGGCAAAGATTGGGTTGCGTAGGAGATGCTTCCGGTTCCCGCTTGCGGCATATACTCTATCTTGAGTTGAACCGGCATATTGTCCGGGTTGCAGACCATAATCGTTGTATTCCAGAGATTGTCCTGGGCGACATGAGGGATTACCAATTTTCTCGAAAGTTCGGAAACAAAGGGAATATCTGCCATCAGAGTCGAGCCCATGAAACAGAGGCCGCTTAATTGGTTGTAGGAGATGATTTTGACCCAGCCGGTTGCGGTTTCACCATCGGCCAGAGTCCCGACGAATTGTCCATCAGCCGGGATTAAATGGGGAGGATCTGAAGAGAGCAGCGAGCCATCACTGTTGTAAAGCATGATTGATATAGATGCCGCATCCAGCTCATTGTTGTTGGCGATCCCGACGCCTGACCAGAAGTTATTACCGGATTTAAAATAGGGGATATAGTAGCTGTAGTCGCTGTCCGGGAGGGTGCTGACAGAGAAGGTTATAGTGGTTTCCGCTAAGGGGTTGCCGGCCTGGTCGGCAAAAGGGATGTGGGGATTATTAGCCGGGTTCAGGGTGAAAACATAGTCGCCGGCTGCTAGTGGATTAACACTGTTTCGAACAATGACCAGACTTTTGGAATCCATGGCGGCAGAATAGGTGTTCAGGTTACCCCAGGAGTTATTTGAGATCGTCCAAGAGTTGAAGGTGTCAATGTCGGTGAAATTCATGGTTTCGCTGAAGGTTATAATCAGACGGTCGGTATTGGGATCGATGTTGACAGCGCTATCACCCGGGGTGCTGCCGGTTATCTGGGGGGCAGTGTTATCGGGGTTTAGATCATTGCTGCCGTCGGCGGTAACCGTAAAATGGATTGTAGTTTCGGGCAGTGCCGTTCTGGTCGCGGCAGATTTGAAGTCGGGATGGCCGGCAGGGTTTAATTTGAACCAGTAACTGCCCAGTGGTATGGGGGAGTTAATATTGCTGCGGTAGTAGCGAAAGGTTTTCATGTCAGCCGACCATTCACTGCTGCCGCCGTCGAGAAAGGTGCTGGAGTAGCGCCAGTAGCCGGAGCCGGTCATGGACTCATTAAAAGTAAATTCAATGCAGAGCGTCCAAGGATCTGCGGTCAGATCCCCGTCAGCCGGGATGCTGCTGATAACCTGCGGCTGGTCGGCGGCCACAGCAAAATTAAAAGTTATTAAAATCAGGGTACTCAGTAACATTATGACTAATGTTCTTATTTTCATGGAGGCCTCCCCTAAGTATTTTTTACCGATGTGTATGCAGTCAAGAAACAATTTGATATTAATACTTGAGAAAAATTATTTGTCAATGTATTTAAAGATAGCTTGTTGTGCTATTGAGTTACTTTTAATTGAAAAAAGGTTCCCAGAAATATGCGAAAAATTTTTGATTTTCACCTCCATGTCGGACATTATTATGAATGGTCGCCAGAGGCTCGGCGCCTCTGGATGGAGACCGGCCCCTACACGGAAAAGATTTATGCCGAGGATGGTTGCCTTGATATTGATGCTTTTCATCAGGTTCTTTCAGCTGAGGGGGTAGTTGGCGGGGTTTTGTTGCCGGAATACGCCCTGCATACGTCCGGGGTGATGCCGGTTGAAAGAGCCATTGCCGTCAGTCAGCGCTACCCGCAGTATATTCCTTTTGGGGCCTTAAACCTGGAAATTCATCTTGATCCGGTGGCCGAATTTGAGCGCCAACTGGGACTTGGCGTCAAGGGCTTGAAGATCCATGGGGTTCACTGTCAGCATCGGGTTAATGACCAGCGCCTCTATCCGGCATATGAGATCTGTCAGGATCGTAATCTGCCTTTGATGCTGCATGCCGGAACTTCGGTTTTTCCCGGTACCCGGATGCGCCATGCCGATCCTTACGATTATGATGATGTGGCGGTCGATTTTCCTGCACTTAACCTTATTCTCTGTCACGGCGGTCGCAACTTCTGGTATCCGCAGGCCGAGTTTATGGTGATGCGCCATGAAAATGTCTATATCGATCTTTCCGGCCTGCCGCCCCAGAACTTGCTGAATTACTATCCCAAAATGGGAAAAATCCACCATAAATATATTTTTGGCACTGATTTTCCCGGGGTTCCGGGGGTTGCCGCTAATGCCGAGCGGATTGCGAATCTGGGGTTGTCGCAAGAGGCCCTTGAGGATATTTTTTTTAATAATGCCAAGCGGCTTTTGAACTTCTAGAGAGGGGAGATGAAAATGAAAAGAGCACGCAGGTGGTCTTTCTGGGTAGTCTTGATTCTTTTGCTGTCCGGAATTGGAATTTTATCTTCCTGTGGTGATGATACTCAGGGAGAATCCCGTGATCAGCTTAAGCGTGAGTCGGGCCAGAACGGCCAAAGTCGCAGTCTGCGGGGGATTCAGGCGGTCAGTAAAAATGCCTCGGCGTCTCAGCAACGGCGTCTGGCAGTGGTTATCGGTAACAGTGAATATGAAAAATCACGGCTGAAGAACCCGGTTAATGATGCTAAAGCTATGGCTCGCTTGCTCAAACGTCTCGATTTTGAGGTCTATCTGGTTGAAAATGGGGGCCGACGGGAGCTGGTTACGACACTCAACAATTTTGGCCGTAAACTGCGCCAGGCCGATGTCGGGCTTTTCTACTATGCCGGGCATGGTATTCAGGTTAAGGGGCATAACTATCTGATCCCGGTGGATGCGATGTTGGAGTCGGAAGCTGATGTTGAGTTTGAGGCCCTCGACCTGGGTCGGGTTTTAAGCAAGATGGATGATTCCCGTTGTCCTCTAAATATCGTGGTTCTTGATGCCTGTCGTGACAACCCCTTTGCCCGGAGTTTTCGCAGTGTTTCCAAAGGTCTGGCGTTAGTCGATGCGCCTCGGGGTACCCTTTTAGCTTTTGCCACAGCTCCGGGTTCAGTGGCGGCCGATGGCGAGGGTAGTAACGGGGTCTACACCAAACATCTCTTGGCCAATATTGAACGAGACGACTTGAGTATTGAGGAGGTTTTCAAGCAGGTTCGCATCGGTGTCGTCGATGATACTGATGGTCGTCAGACCCCTTGGGAATCCTCATCTTTAATGGGTAGTTTCCATTTTCAGCCCGATGCTGACAGGCAAAACCGAGTCTCTTTTCCGGCGTCGTCTTCAGCCCCGGCTCCGCTTCCAAGCCTGTCAGAGTCTACAGGGAAAGTATCACCGGAGCCAGTTGCAGTGGCACATGTGGTGAAACCTTCAATTCCGGCAGTCAAGAAACCGGCGTACTCTTCTGAGATCAAAAAATATATCAGGATGTTGCAATCTTCGAGCACAAAAGATCAGCGTTATGCCGCGAAAAAAATCATTCGTTCCCATTCATCCAACCGGGTGTTACTTGATGTGGTCAACCGGGAGCTTTTAAAAGGCTATCAGCAAAAGAGCAGGGATCGGCATCATGTTGATGTGATGGCCTGGTTCTGTAAAGTTTTGGGTGCTTCCAAGCAGTCGCGCTATGCCTCCACTCTAAGTAAAGTGGCAGACTCTGACGCAAATCGTAAACTGAAGAAATATGCTGCCAAAAATCTCAGGCTTCTTCAATAAATCACTATTGTAGTTTTTTTATCGGGCTTCGGTGATCAGTTCAATTTTCGCTTCAGCGTAGCCGCAGTTTTTTCTGAGCATCTGATTGCGCAGCTCATTAAGTAGGGCATCGGCCTGTTGCCAGAGAGGTGAATCGGATTTTGGCAGGGGCAGAGGTTTTTCGCTGGCGATGACCAGAACCTGATCTCTGCCGAAAGGTTCGCTGACTTTGAGATCGTAGGGGCAGCCATCGTCGGGCAGAACCAGAAGGCGGCTCGCTTTCAGAGGTTGTGCCCCGTTGTCGGGTTGGCTCTGACTGTCCAGTGGATAGAGGAGGGTGGTCGATTTGTCTGGGTTAAGGTAGAAGATGTAGACTCGGGCATCCCGGTTGATGCGGACCAGAAAACGGATCTGTTCTCCCTGACGATAGCGCGGCAGATCATCACCGCGATTGGTGCTGATTTCAACCTGCAAACCGCCTTTGCAGATATGGCTGGCGGGTGTCGGCATCGGATCTTCTTCGATCTCGGCGGGTTCTTCAGTCTGTACCAGGTAGTCGGGGAAGAGCGCACTGGGTACCGCAATGTTGGCGGCGGTTATCTGGCAGCCGTTGGCATCAAGAATAGAGGCCCGGATTTCAAGGTCATCATGGTTGCGCCAGACGCTGCCCCAGAACTCACTATCGGCGTGGAGTAGATCGGCGGTCAGATCGCTTTCGTTTTTGGTTTCCGCTCGAATCCCGCGATTTTTTCTTAATCCCCGGGTTCTTAATTGTTCAACCTTGAGACCTTTGAGCTCTTTTTGCGGGTCAAGGGCGCGAAAGAGACTGCTTTCGGCCAGGGCGGGCCGAATCCAGTCGTTAAGGTAGTGGGCCAGATCAGGTTGACTTAAAAGTTCTCCTTTGGGTTTAAACTTCCTTAGATAGACGCTCTGGTGTTTACGATCTCGAACCTTACCCTCAAGTTTGCGTACCAGATAGCGCCCCCAGGAGTCGAGATCGGCGATCAGAGCTCGCTTGTCGATCTTTTTTAATAGGACTTTACTGCTGGCGGCAGCCACAGCTTCGGGGCCGGCCGCGATCAGTTTCATGATTTTCATATCGAGGGCCAGAAAATCGCCCTCCTTTTGCCAGGTTCCTTGGAGGATCAGATATTGATCTTCATCGCAGCCCGGCAGAAGCACTCGGGCTCCCTGGTTTTTCATGGCCGTAATGAATTTACCCCGCAGTTGAGTTGCCAACGGCAGGCTCAGGCCGCTGTGGGCGTCAAAAAAATCGTTGGTGCTGATCAAAACTGGTTCACGTCTTAGATTCACCTGGTCGGCCAGGTTATCTGAGAGACTGTGGACCGCACTGTCAAGAGTGATCTCTGTGGTGTCATTATCCCAGAATCCGGCCTCAGCCGGTCCGGCTGGTAAAAGGAGGGAGTAAATCAGTAGGCTCAGGGTGAAAGTCTTACGCAAATGTCTAGAAAAATATTTTGTTTTCACGAAACATCCTCCGGTTTTCACAAAATAGTCAAATGAGGTACCAATAATAGCGTTGCTGCTGGTAAAATGCAAGTCTGATGATAATGGATATGGTATGAAAAATTTTCTGATCAGCCTGTTGATTTTTTTGTCACTCCCAGCCGGTGTTGCCAGTGCCGCCCCCAAAGCTGAGCTTTGGCCGGTCTGGCAGGCGCATGATCCCGCTTCGGTTCAAGCGTTGGATCATCAGGCCTGGCAGGATTTTCTTGATACCTATCTTGTTCAAAGCCCGGACGGCATTAATCGATTGCCTTATGGTCGTGTCAGTTTGTTGGATAAAAAACGTTTGGCTGCTTACCTGAGGCGTTTGTCCCAAGTTTTGGTGTTCGGACTGAACCGTTCCCGGCAGCAGGCCTTCTGGATTAATCTCTATAACGCTTTGACGGTTAAAGTTATACTTGATCACTATCCGGTAAAAAGTATCTTTGATATCAATATCAGTCCCGGCTGGTTTGCCCGAGGTCCCTGGGCTAAGAAATTGATTAAAGTAGAAGGTCGTAAACTTAGTCTTGATGATATTGAACATCGTATCTTAAGGCCTATCTGGAAAGATCCCCGGGTTCACTATAGTCTCAATTGTGCCTCGTTGGGTTGTCCCAATCTAAGTTCTGAAGCTTTTACCAAGGGAAATCTTGAACGACTTCTGGAAGAGGGGGCCCGGGACTATATCAATCATCTCCGGGGGGTCCATTTTGCGGGCGAAAAATTAGTGGTCTCGAGTATCTTTAAATGGTTTGCCAGTGATTTTGGGGCGGATAGTAAGGCGCTTGTCACACATCTTAAGAAGTATTCCGAGGCAAATCTGCGAAAGCGACTGCAGGCAGTTACAAAGATTTCCGCCTATGAGTACGACTGGCGTTTGAATGACGTGGAGATCGAGTGATGCGTAGTTCAGGATTTTTTCGGTTCGAAGAGCTCAGTTATTTCATGATCCGGTGTAGCGCCTTCAGCAATTGGTTTATGGTGTAGGGCTTTTTAATCATGTCCATGAATCCGTAATCACTGAAATTTGCCATCACCGGATCATCGGCGTAGCCGCTGGAGACAATGGCTTTGGCCTGTGGATCAAGAGCCAGAATATCCTTGATCGCTTCCTGACCGCCCATGCCGCCGGGGATGGTCAGATCCATGATGGCAATATCAAATGGCTCACCGGCATCCAGGGCCTGTTTGTACTTTTCGATAGCTTGTCTGCCATTTTCGACGACTACAGTCTTGTAGTCGTTTTTTTTTAACATCTGTAATGTCACTTCACGAATAACCTCTTCATCATCCATAACCAGGACTTTCAGCCCTTTTCCCTGAGTCGATAGTGGGGTAGACGGCTTTTCTGTCGGTGTCAGGTTGGTGTTTTCAGATGCCGGCAAGAAGATTGTGAAAATAGAGCCACGGCCAAGTTCTGACTCAGCTTTTATGTGGCCTCCGTGGCGTTTGATAATGGAATAGGTGGTCGCCAGTCCGAGGCCGCTGCCGGCCTGTTTGGTGCTGAAATAGGGGTCGAAAATCTGTTTGAGGTGCTCCTTGTCGATGCCGATGCCTTGATCTTGCATCATGATTTTAATATAGTTCCCCGACTTGAGTCCGGGTAACATTGCGTTGGAGACTTTGCAGTTTTCGATGGTAATGTAGAGGTTGCCGCCTGAGGGCATGGCCTGTTTGGCATTGATGGTCAGGTTTGAAAAGACCTGTTGCATCTGCCCTTTATCGACATCAGCCAACCATAAGTTAGCAGATTTTTCGAAAATCGGTTTAATCTTGCTGCCGGAAAGATCGAACTTGACAACTTCATCCACCAGTTCAGTAAGGCTGACATTTTCCTTGACTGGGGCTCCACCTTTGGCAAAGGTCAGCAGTTGCGTGCTCAGATTGGTGGCCCGGCTCATCGATTTTTCAGCTTTTTCAAGAGCGTAAAAAGCCGGATTATTGCTCTCCAGATACTCCTTGGCAATCGCGATATTACCGAACAGGCCCATCAGGATATTGTTGAAATCATGCGCAATGCCGCCGGCCAGGGTACCGATACTTTTCAGTTTCTCCATCTTTTGGAGCTCAGCTTCGGCCTGTTTCTGTTCGGTTACATTGCGGCCCAAGACGACCAAGCCTTTGCGGTCGCCATCTTTTTGAAAAATTGAAACTTTGATGATGTCGAAAATCTTTTGGCTGCCATCAGGCTGGGGGAGCGTCTCCTCGTTCCTTGATATTCCCTTTGCCTGCCAGGCTTTTTCGTCGGAAGACTGGTAGCTGAGAAATGCCTCTTTGTAGATTGGATTCGTGAATTTGGCCAGTTCCGAGTCGGTTTTACCTCGATAATCGACATTTGTCAGGGAAAATAATTCCAATTCGGCGTTGTTGGCTTCGAGCCAGCGGCCGTCTCCATCTTTAAAGCAGATGATGTCGGGAGAGGAGTTGATCAGGGTGCGCAGGCGCTGTTCATTCTCAAACAACTCTTTTTCCGCTTGCTGTATCTTTTTCAGCATCTGGTTAGCGTTGTCCGCCATGTGCTCAAATTCGACCAGCTTAATCTTATTCCGGTTGATCATTTTCCCAGACTGGGCAGCTTTGTCGAAAAATGAGATGAAAAGATTGAAATCAGTTTTTAATCGGCGGGTTAAGCGGTTTAGCAGAAGCAGGAAAAGGAGCAGGACTACGAAAATGAGCAGAGCCGAATAGATCGTTTTCTCTGTCGCCTTGCTCTTAAAATTGTCTTGCATCAGGGTGATTTCGTCTTCCAAGTCATCCAGATAAACTCCGGCTCCCACCAGCCATTGGAGTTTGGGAATTCCTTGAATAAAAGAGGTTTTTGGTGATTCTGTGTTGGGGTCAGTTAATTTTATCCATGAATAATAGATATAATCACCCTCTGGTTTTAAGGCGGCATAGTACTCCATAGTGAAAAGTTTTCTTATTTTCTCGGCTTCTTTATAGAAAATTTCCCACAATTTTTTATTTCCACTGTACAATTCACCATTTGAAACTAAGGCGTCGCCGTTTAGTCTATTGATGAAAATATAGCCTTCTTTGCCGAAACGAATTTTGCTGATGCGTTTCAAAACTTCAGCTTTCAGAGGTTTTTCAATATCTTCGAGATATATCCCGCTGCCGATCACCCAATTATATATTGGAAAAAGTTTGACGAAGGTAATCTTCTGTTTGGCTGTTTTTCTTTCATGCAGTTTATTCCACTGGTATTCACTGAAACCTTCACCGGAATCAATTGCAATTGCTGAAATCTTTTTTAAGGTTTCCTGTTTTTCTGGATTTTTAATATCGTTAAAGTGGTGGCCCTCCATTTCCGACAGGCTTGGTTGGAGTATGGAGATATCGTTTGTCTGGCAAATGAAGAAATAGCCATTCCCATCATCAAAGCGCATAGCCCTGAGGGTTTCGATGATTATTTCCTGAATTTCAGCTAAACTTTTTGTTTTTTCGTAGTGTTTATGGATGTTTATGGATATCTCGCATGCTTGGTAAACTCTTGATTTAACAGTTTTTTTTGCTAAAGACAGGGCGCGATTTTGCTCGTAGTTAATCATGTCTACGGCTCGTTTGACTTCATATTTAATTCTCTCTTTCTGGTGCTGGACGAACTCTTCGCGCATCTCTTTGGTGCGGTTATTCAACTCTTGTGAAGAGTTGAATAAATTAAGCGCCACAATGCTGAAGCCAATTCCGGTCAAGAATATGATACCCAGTAGTTGAATGCGCTTTATAAAACTTCTTTTTTGTTGCATTGTTGGTTTCTCACGAGATAGGTTGAAGCCGTGATTTTTATCAGTCAGGAGATTGCAATTAATAGTCTGGCAGGAGTAAATACTGGTTATGTGAAATATTATACTCGATATCTTATTAACATACTCGGATTATTTATACAATGCAAAAAGAGACTTAAATAGAGCTTTGTTTTGCCTGTATTTAGTCCGCTTTTTTTTCGGACAATCCGGTCAATAAGGGCATGCTCAGGAGGGCGAGGCAGAAGATGATAACGGCGTTCCAATCGAAATTTTCATAAATCAGGCCGGAGATTGTGATGCCGCCGCAACCGCCGAGATAGTAGGAGAGAACATAGAGAGCATTAGCGCGGCCCTGGGCGTGGTCAAGTTTGCGGTTCAAGGTGCCGATGGCAGCTGCGTGAATTGTGAAGAACCCGGCACAGACGCCAAGCAGGCCGCCGATAATGGCGCCCAGGTGAGCTTGGGTCAAAAGCAGTAGTGAGAGCGCAAATATAATCGTGCCGCTGATCATCGTGGGACCGGTGCCGATCCGGTTGCAAAGTTTTCCGGCCGCTGGCCCGGTGAAGATCCCGACAACATAGACCAGATAGATGAGGGTGATGCTGTCGCTTGATAAAGCAAAAGGGGCGGCGGTCAGACGAAAAGGCAGATAATTGAAAAGGGAAGAAAAAATGGCAAAGCTGCCCGCTGCGCAAGCGTAGATCAGGCGGAGTTCGGGGCGGGTCAGCAAGTTTAAAAAAGAGATGGTTGGTTTCTGTTTCTCCAGCGGTTGATGTGAGTGCCGGGGGAGGTTGAAAAGTGCAGCAATAACGCTGATAAGAATCAGTGCAGCTGCCCCTAAAAGAGCGTAGCGCCAGTCCGAAAAACGATTAACCCAGCCACCTAAAAGGCGACCGCCAAGGCCGCCGCAGACCGTGGCTGAAACATAGGATCCCATAACCACGTTGAGGCGGTCTGGAGGTAGGGTTTTGGCGAGATAGGCGGCAAGGCAGGTGGTTAGTGCGGGGATAAAAAGTCCTTGCAGGAAACGGGCGCCGATAAAGAGTCCGAGATTGTCGGTCAAAGCGCAGAGCACTCCGCCTAAGGCCACCATGAAACCGCCGCCGAGAATGATTGGCTGGATTGGTATTCTGTCGGCCAGAGCGCCAAAAGGCAGGTTGGCGAGGGTGATGCCGAAAATGACGGCGGAGATACTGGTTGAGATGATGACCATTGAGGTCGCAAATTCAGCTTGCAGAACCGGCAGCAGGGGTTGTGTAATATAGATGTTGGTGAAAGATGCCGCCACTAGAGCAAAAACGGTAAATTGCAGGCGTAGATAACTGGGAGTGGATTGGGTCAAGGGCTGCTCTGGTTGGTTATTCATCATGGATCTGCCGGTTGAGTTAAGATTTTATAGCAAGTGGTCTGGTTTGCCAGTTACGTTTCAGGTCGTTTTGCTACCACCACAATCTGCCTTTTTGAGTTTCATGTTGTTACCACAGTCAAGTGAAAAAAACTCGATGATTCTTTTATTAATCAGCACAATATTTAGCTATTTCAAGCATCATTAGTTGCCATAAAAAGATTTTTGAGCTACTGTTTGGCCGTAGAAGCGAGATCGTTTACTTATCTTTAGAGAAGGAAACAACACCATGAAGAAAATAATTTTTTTATTGCTTTCTACAATTTTTTATCTGAGTGCCTGCTCGTCGACCAAGATGACCGGGGTCTGGCAGGATGAAAACTATAAGGGGCCAGCCTTCAAAAATATTCTGGTGGTCAGTCTTTTTCTTGATCAAGAGGTTGGTCGTATGAGTGAATTGCAGCTGGCCCGCCAACTCCGGCAGAAAGGGGTTTCCGCAAGTTCCGGCCAGGTTGTTCTGCCTGTGGGCAGCCGCTCCTCGGTCGAGACCATTACCGGGGCTATTGGCAAACACGCTTTTGATGGGATTCTAATTTCTCGTATTGTCAACCGGCTTGAGGAGACCCGGGTTACCGCTCAAGGCGCCTGTAATAGCCGATGGGAGAGTGACTATCGCCAAAACCAGAGATACTCACTCTCTCCCTGTAAACCCGGTTCTCTATCTAAGACGACCGCAGTCTACGGTCTCGAAACCAACCTCTACACTATCAAAGATGGAGCGTTGGTGACCTCTCTAACCTCGGCGACTACTGCCGACCAACCTTTAGACGCCCTTATAAAAGGCTTTGTCAAGAGTGTTGTTGAGCGTTTGAGCGGTACTGGTTTGCTGGCTACTCAGTGATCTGGAAACGGTTCCGGGACTGATTGATTTATGCATCGATTTGCCAGATTTTTTCGTAATCTCAATATTCGCGCCAAACTCTTTGGCGGCTATTCGGCAATTCTAGTCCTCGCTATTCTGCTTTGCAGCTTCGTTATCTACTCCCTGATGCGGACCACGGTTGAGACCAATATTGAGCGTGAGCTCCAGAACTCGACGGCGGCAATTCTCAATATGGTACGGACCACAGCCTCGGTTTCGATTAAGAACTATCTGCGCTCGGTGGCGGAAAAAAATCTTGAGATTGTTAAAGATATTCATATCCAGCAGCTCTCCGGGGAAATTTCTGAAAGTGAAGCGAAAGCTCAGGCCCTTAAAATTTTTTTCAGTCAGACGATCGGTAAAACCGGCTATATCTATTGTGTTAACAGTGCCGGTATCGCCGTAGTCCATCCTAACGAATCGGTAGTCGGGCGCAATTTCTCGACGGCTGATTTTGTGATTGAGCAGATTAAACGGAAAGCGGGTTACCTCGAATATGGTTGGCTTAATCCGGGCGAATCTGAAGAAAGCTCAAAAGCTCTTTATATGTGCTATTTTGCGCCCTGGGACTGGATCATCTCGGTCTCCTCCTACCGGGATGAGTTTACGGAGTTGGTTAAGGTTTCTGATTTTCGGGAGAGTATTCTGGCTATGCGTTTCGGTAAGTCGGGCTACTCCTTTGTTCTCGACAGTCTCGGCAATGTCGTCGTTCACCCGATTCTTAAAGGTAACGTTTTTGATGTGGTTGATTCCGAGGGACATCTCTTTGTACAAGAGCTCTGTCAACGAAAAAACGGTAAGATAATCTATACCTGGAAAAATCCCGGTGAAGAAAATTTCCGGGAAAAACTGGTGATGTTTAACTTCATTCCTGAATTTGATTGGATCGTGGCCTCTTCCAGTTATATGGACGAAATCTACGCCCCTTTACAGAAGGTCAAAACAATTTTCGTGATTGTGGTATCGGTTACCCTCTTACTGATTCTGCCGCTAACCCTATGGATCAGTGCTTCGATTATTCGGCCGATGCGCGAACTTATCGGTCGTTTGACGGCGGCCACCGGCGGCGATCTTTCGGTGCGTATGTCACAGGCCCCCAATGACGAAATCGGCCAAATGGCCCGTCATTTTAATATTTTTATGGAAAAACTCGAGACCTATCACAACAATCTGCAATTGGAGATTGGTGAGCGTCGGCGCCTAGAGAGTGAACTCTTAAATATCAGCGAGCGTGAGAAACAGAAGTTTGGCCGCATACTGCACGATGATCTCTGCCCTCATCTTATTGGCATTGAGGCCCTGACCAAGGTTTTAAAAGATAAACTCGACAAGGAGCAGGCCCCGCACGCGGCTGCGGCGGAAAAGATAAGAGGCTTTATGACGCAGGCCATTACCAAGACCAGGCGTCTGGCCCGGGGGCTGATGCCGGTCGAAGCGGCGGCTTATGGTCTGGAAACCTCCCTGGCTGAGATGGCTGAAAATGTTGCCGAAATCTATAATGTGGCCTGTTCTTTTAAATATGATCAGACAATCACCCTTGCCGATAACTCAATTGCCACTCATATCTACTATATTGTGCATGAGGCGGTTCATAATGCCGTCAAACATGGTCAGGCGCAAAGTATCTCGATTGAGTTGACAGATTCGGCTGATAATCTGCATGTCGAAATCATCGACGATGGTCAGGGATTGCCCGAAAACCCCAATCCCAAAGGCATGGGCCTGCGTATTTTACAATATCGCGCCGACTCTCTCGGGGCCCTTTTAAGCGTTAACAGTCTTCCCGATGCCGGGGTGAAAATTGTCTTAAATCTCCCCCATACAGGTAATCGTTATGGTAAACTGTGATAACAATCTCTCTTCAAAACTTGACTTTGATATCAATAATGATATTATATATGGCATGAGCCAAATAGAAAAAATACATAAGCAACTAAAACAAGATCCCTCGAATATTCGTTTTGCTGACTTGTGTAAAGTTTGCTCGTACTATTTTGGTGAAGCAAGGCAGTCTGGAAGCAGTCACAGAATTTATAAAACACCATGGCAGGGCGATCCACGAGTTAATATTCAAAATAACCAAGGTAAAGCAAAAGTATATCAGGTTAAACAGGTAGTTAAGGCCATAGAAAGATTGGAGTTCGAAAATGCCACTAAAAAATGATCATTACACATATCGAGTTACTTGGTCGGAAGATGATGCCGAATATGTTGGTCTTTGCACAGAATTTCCAAGCCTAAGTTGGCTGTCAAAAACCCCAGAAGCGGCATTGAAAGGAATTCGCAAGGTTGTTGATGAAGTTATTCGAGACATAAAAGAAAATGGAGAAGAAATACCCCAACCTATTGCAAGTAAAGATTATAGCGGCAAATTTATGGTTCGTATCCCTCCCGAAGTTCATCGAAATCTCGCTATGCAAGCAGCAGAGGCTGGAGTCAGCATTAATCGACTGGTAAGTTCTCGTTTAAGTCATTAAAAAAGAGCAAATACATAACCTACCCTTAACGCGGGTCAAACTTATTGGTAAATTTGAGTTGCCGTAACTGTGTTAAGGGTGGCTGCTTTGCACAGGTAATCATTATGGTAAATCCTGAAACTCCAAAGCCGGGATCGATGAAAAACCGGATTTTTATCGTCGAAGACCATCCGATTTTTAGTATGGGCATGAGTGAGTTGATCAACCAGGAAGATGATCTTGAGGTTTGCGGCAGTGCCGATAATATCGCGGTGGCACTCAAGGCGATAGCGTGGCTCTCTCCCGATCTGGTGATTGTCGACCTCTCTCTGAAAGGAGAACAGGGGATAGACCTTATCGAAGTGGTTGAAAAAGGTGAAAAAGAGATTCCGATGCTGGTTTTGTCGATGCATGATGAGGCGATTCACGCCGAACGTTGTATCCTGGCCGGGGCCAAGGGCTACATTATGAAACAGGAGGCTTCCGAATCGGTGATCAAGGCTTTACGCCATATTCTGGCTGGTAACATCTATGTCAGCAGTAAAATCATGAATAAGATGGTTGGAAAATTGACCGGTAAGCCGGGTACGGCCGCGATTTCGGCCACTAATCGTCTGACCAACCGGGAACTGGAGGTTTTAACCCTGATCGGCAAAGGTTTAGCAGCCGCTGAAATTGCCGAAAAACTGCACGTCAGTCCCAAAACCATCGGCACCTACCGGGAACGTTTAAAAGATAAACTCGAACTCAAGCACGGCGCCGAGCTGGTTCGCTATGCCGTCCTCTGGGTCGAGTTTCGCATGCCGTAAACGGAAAATCCAAACTGCCGGAATTGGGGTCATTGCTGGTGCAAGGTGCGTCAGCACCCCAGCTTTGACCCCATTTATGAGGGCGCACCCCGAGGGCACTTCCTCGCTACGCTCACAGCGAAGCGAGGAAGTGCGCTATTTGTTATAACTTTATGGTGGGTCCGACTTCGGCAATGGTGCCGGGCTGCCAGCGAGGCTGATCATCCTTATCGATCAGGCGGGCCCGAACCCCCTCCAGGTAGTCCGGATGGTTGATAATGAAACGGGCCGCCTTGAGGTCCGCTTGAAAGACTTCGGCAAGGGGTCGGCCCTCATTATGGCGCAACAATTTCAGGGTGAGTGCCAGGGAGGTTGGCGAGCGTTCGGCCAGTCTTTGGAACACCCCTTTGCAGAGATCATGTTGCAGGCTACAGAGTGAGAGTGAGCCCAGTATCTCCGGCAGAGTTTCGCCACCCTGGAAATAGTTGCGCACCCATTTATCCATCCCGGGATTTTTCTGAATCGGTATTTCAGTGAATGTGGCGAAAAAGTTTTGCAGTTGGGTTAATGCGGCAGACTTTTCCCGGGGCAGGGAATTGGTATTATCGATTAAGCTGGAAACAACTTCCGGCAAACTTTTCCGGGCGCTAAAATGGGTGGCAAACCCCAGTCGCAGGCACTCGGCCCCGACCATCTCATAGCCGGTAAGCCCTAAAAATTCAGGGTAGCCCGCCGGGCAGCGGGCAAACATCCACCCCGTGGCGCCGACATCCGGGAAAAAACCGATCCGGGTCTCGGGCATCGCCATTCGGGTTCTTTCGGTTGCCAAGATAAAATCGGCCCCGGCGGCAATCCCGAGGCCGCCGCCCATGGTAATCCCGTCGGCCAGAACCACCACAGGTTTTGGGAAACTATGCAGGCGCAGATCAAGTTCGTACTCTTCGGCAAAGAAAGTCAGCGCCGGCTTATCACCCTCATCTTTAAGGGCCAGGGTCAGCGCCTTGATATCGCCGCCGGCACAAAATCCCCGCTCGCCAGATCCTTGAATCAGCACCGCGCGTACGCTTGGTGACGCCTCGGCCTCGTCCAGAGCCTTGCTTAATCCGCGAACCATCTGCAAATTAAGGCTGTTGATCACTTGGGGGCGATTAAGTGTAATCTGCAGTAGCGAACCCGCATGACGAATGATCACCGTCTCATCGGTTTGCAGGGGTTTTGGTTTCACAATAAGCCACCTTTGACAAAACTTTTTTTATAAACTTTTATTGTTGCTGAACTTCCTCCTTTTTTCACCAATAAAAATAAAGAAATTTCGAAAAGCAAAAAGATTTTTTTCCATGATACCGGTATCCGTAATCTATAGATCAGAAATTTCAGTAGCTCCGATCTGCGAACCGATAGTGGTTCCTTAAAGAAGATCCTCTAAGTCAATGAATGTTTTCCCTTCTCGCATCTCTTTTGTTGAAGACCTCACTTGTTTCATCATATCTTCGTCGGCCATGATTGTCATAGTCTCGCGCATGGCTTCGTATTGAAGCATGGACATTATAACGACTTTCGGGATGCCATTTTTAGTAATAGCTATGGTGTCATCCTGGTCGTCAATGTGTTGGATTATGTCAGGCAGCTCAGTTTTGGCTTTGGTTACGGCTATGTAGGTGTCAATTTGCATGACTGTCTCCTTTGAGCGAACTCTTGATGTGTTGCTGCGCTATTAACGACTATAATAATAGTCATTATTTATGAAGTCAAGAAATGGGGGGCAAAAATTGAAGATGTTGTAATATGCCAAGTTCAAGGGGGGCACTTTCATTTCCAGATCAAGGAATTTGGTTGCGGGGTGGGGCGGGTAGGTAAATAACCTAAAAAATTTCCTCTCTTTACCTACATAAAAATATACCGATCACCGATTTACAACCCCTTCGATTTTCGCTATTAGTATTTTTATAAAGATGTTTTAAGTTTCTTTTTTTTGGTCTCCACGTCAGCTGCGGCAGATAGCGGTCAGGTAGACTTGTTCCTGGCGATAAAGAGTTTATGGCAATCCTTGAAGTAAATAATCTCTATCTCTCCTTTGGCGGCCTGCAGGTTCTGCATGACGTCAGTTTTTCCGTTAACAGTGGTGAAATCTACGCTATTATCGGTCCCAATGGCGCCGGCAAAACTTCGATCTTAAATTGTCTGGGTGGTTTTTATCATCAGCAAAAGGGTGAGATTTTTTTTGACGGAAATAATATTTCACATATCTCCCCCGATCGGCGAGCGGCTCTGGGGCTGGCCCGAACCTTTCAGAACATCGCTCTTTTTCGCGGTATGACGGTTCTCGATAATATCAAGCTCGGCGCCCACGCTCACCTGAAAACTGGTCTCTTAGGGGCGGCGCTTTATTGGGGGCCGGCGCATCGCGAAGAGATGGCCTTAAGGGAAGAGCTTGAGAACGAGATTATCGATTTTCTTGAGATTGAACATATCCGTAAACAGCCGGTCGGCACCCTGGCTTACGGTCTCCAGAAAAGGGTTGAGCTGGCTCGGGCTTTGGCTATGCAGCCCAAGATTCTCTTGATGGATGAACCGGTGGCCGGGATGAATGCCGAAGAGACCGAAGATATGGTGCGTTTTATCCTTGATATTCAGGAGGAGCGCGACCTCACCATAGTCATTATCGAACATGACATGCGCATGATAATGGATATCTCCGACCGCATTATGGTTTTGAATTTTGGCCAGAAGATTGCCGAAGGCAATCCTCAGGAGGTGCAGAAGCATCCAGAAGTTCTCAAAGCCTATCTAGGTGAAAAACGGGAGCCGCGTTAACTATGGAATTTTTTCTCCTTCTTTTGACCAGCGGCATCGCGGTTGGCGGGGTCTACGCCCTGATCGCTTTAGGTTTTGTTTTGATCTACAAGGCCACCAGCATCATTAACTTTGCCACCGGTGAGTTTATGATGATCGGGGCCTATATCTTCTACTCCTGTACGGTGCTGGCCGGGTGGCCGGCGATTCCCTCTTTTCTTATCGTTATGGCGGGAGCCGGGCTGCTTGGCCTCCTGGTTGAGAAAACCATCTTGCGTCACATGCTGGGTCAGCCAACCATTAGTATCATTATGGTGACGATCGGTTTAAGCTCAATTTTGATGGGGCTGGCCGAGATGATTTGGTCATCCCAGTTTAAAAGCTTTCCCGCCCTTTTCCCCCGCGCTCCGATTATTATCGGTGATTTGATTATCCGTTCCAATCTTTTCTGGGGCTTTGTCGTGGCCATGGTCACGGTTGCAATCTTTGCCCTGATCTTCAAATACGCCAAAGTCGGAGTAGCGATGCGGGCCACCGCCGGCGATCAGTTGGCAGCCTTTTCCATGGGTATTAATGTTCGCAGCATGTTTACGTTGGCCTGGATTTTCGGTAGCATTGCGGCTTCTATTGGCGGTTTGATTGTCGGTAACATCGGGGGGGTTCAGCCCAATCTCGGCGGTATCGGCTTAAAGATCTTTCCGGTCGTTATCTTGGGGGGTCTAGATTCTATCGGTGGTGCCGTTCTCGGGGGGTTTATCGTCGGAATTGTTGAAAATCTGGCCGGTGGTTACCTTGACCCCCTGGTCGGCGGGGGGGTCAAAAATGTTGCTCCTTTTGTTGTTCTGGTTATAATCCTGATGGTTAGGCCGTATGGTTTGTTTGGTCGCAAAGAGATCGAGCGTTTGTAGGAAAAATCGAGAAAATTTATGCGTATTGGTGATTTTAAAGAAAGCTATGCCGCCGATGAAGCGGTCTTTTCGACGACAACGAGCCGCTTCTGGCTTATGGTGTTGTTTGTTTTGTTGGCAATGTTCCCCTTCTGGGCGGGTGAATATCTGCTCTATATGGCTAACATAACCGGGATCGCGATTGTCGCTGCTCTGGGTTTAAATATCCTTACCGGAGCTACCGGCCAGATCTCTTTGGGGCATGCCGCTTTTGTCGGTATCGGGGCCTACACGTCGGCCATTCTGGCTAACCGTTTCGGTTTACCTTTTTTGCTCTGCCTACCTTTGGCTGGCCTTGCTTCTGCGTTTTTCGGAGTTCTTGTCGGGGCGCCGTCAATGCGTATGAAGGGGCTCTATCTTTGTATTACGACACTGGCCGCCCAAGTCATTTTTGAGTTCTTTTTTGTGCATTGGGAGTCGTTGACCGGTGGGATTCGTGGTCTCAACATTACCTCCCCACAAATTTTCGGATTGGATATAGGCACTGAATTTGGCTTCTATTGGGTTACCCTGGCGGTCGTAGTCATTGCTGCGACCGTAAGCCGTAATATTTTTAGAACTCGGGTGGGCCGGGCCTTTATCGCCATTCGTGATCGTGACATTTCAGCCGAGTTAATGGGTATCAACCTCTTTCGTTATAAACTCTATGCTTTTGCCACAAGTTCCTTTCTCGCCGGAATCGCCGGTTGTCTTTGGGTCAATCATCTAAAATCAATTACTCCAGAACATTTTCCGCTCCACGAAAGTATCCGCTTTTTGGCCATGATTATCGTCGGCGGGCTCGGCAATATTCTTGGTGCCATTTACGGGGCCATCTTCATGACTCTGATTCCTGAAGTCTTACAGACCATTCTCAAATTTTTTGAGGGGATCTTTCCCCAGGCCATGTCTTTTCTTTTTCCCTTGCAGACTGTGGTATTTGGTCTTTTAATTGTTGTCTTTCTAGTCTTTGAACCACACGGTTTGGCTGAAATGTGGGTTCGGGTTAAGAGCTACTTTCGCTTATGGCCCTTTAAACATTGATGGCGTCGTGAAAATTCTTAAGCGACCCACTGTAAAGCTATAACAGACAACGTCGAACATCGCTTCGCTGTGAGCACCCCCCAAAGGGCATAAACTTCGCGAGGAAGTGCCCTCGGGGTGCGCCCTCATAAACGGGGGTCAAAGCTGGGGTGCTGACGCACCTTTTACCAGCAATGACCCCAATCCCGAATGTTTGTGAACGGTATGCGGAAAAATTTCAACGCCTGGGAGGCCTCTTAGTTTCCCGGTATAACCCATGAAATAAGGAGGATTAAAGATGCGTTCAAGACTATTGCACAGCGTGATTATGGCTCTCTGTTTGAGTTTGCTAGCCGGGCTGTCGTGGGCCGGAGAAATGATTAAAATTAGTGCCCAGCAGCCGATTACTGGTCGTTTTGCTTTTGCCGGGGTACATATTAATCAGGGGTTGGCTGATTCATTGGCTTATGCCAATGAACAGGGTGGCGTCGACGGGCAAATGATTGAATATCTCTACGAAGATACCGGTTATGATCTGAAGCGGGCCGTGGCCTCATTTAAAAAGGTTATGGCTAAGGAGAGTCCGGTCATGAACTATGGCGAGTCGTCGGGACAAGGAAAAGCCTTGGCCCCGGAAATCAACGATAAATACAAAATCGTCTATGGTTCAACTTCGTTCTCGCAGGAGTTGGCGGATCGGGAAAAGCATCCCTACATGTTTGTTTCCGGCCCGACCTATTCTCAGCAGTTCGGTATTCTGCTTAAATATATCGCCGAGAACCCTAAGAATAAGGGTGAAAAAGCGACGGTTGCCTTTTTTTACAGTGATACTGAATTTGGCCGTGACCCGATTCCTTATGCTCGCGAGATGGCAAAAAAATTGGGCGTAGAAGTCGTTGCCGAAGAGGTCACCCCGGTTGGAGCCGTCGATGTTACGAGCCAGATTCTGGATCTTAAACGGCATAATCCAGACTATTGCATTTTTCAGGGTTATGTCGTACCCCCGATTCCGGCCGTCATTCAGGGAGCCCGTGATTTTGGTCTGAAAACTACGTTTATGGGAACCTTCTGGACTATGTCGAAGATGCTCTTAGGCAAACTCGGTGCTGATGGTGAAGGTTATATGGGTGTCAACCCTTATGCTTACTGGCAGCACAGTGATGTTCCGATGATCAAAGCGATCCGTGAGTTTGGCAAGAAACATCATCCCAAGGTTGCCGAGCGCCCTAATTCATATATGCAGGGTTGGTTTACCGGTATGGTCTTTGTCAAGCTCGCTAAGATGTGTAAAGAGCAGGGGCTGCCGATCACCGGACCTAACCTGAAAGATATGATTCCTCAAGTTAAAGATTGGGATACCGGGGACTTCGCCGGCAAGATCAGCTTTAAAGGCAGCAATGCAACCGGTGTTGGTAAAGTTTTTGTCGCTAAAGGTGGTGAATTCATGCCCGCATCCGACTGGATTTATTTGCATTAAAAATAAATTCGAGAACGCCGCGAACTTTGCTTCGCTGTGTTAGCAAACCTCCGTCAGGCGGGGTCATTGCTGGTGCAAGGGGCGTAGCCCCCCAGCTTTGACCCCATTTGTGAGGGCGAAGCAAAGTTCAAAGTTGTTCTCTTTGGCTTTAAAGTAATAATAAAAACGCTAACCGGAAAGATCCTATGACCGAACAAGAAAAAGCTCCACCAATCCTTCGAGTCAACAATATTGAAGTTATCTACAACCATGTTGTACTGGTTCTCAAGGGTCTTTCCCTGGAGGTACCACAAGGTAAAATTGTCACCCTGTTGGGCTCGAATGGGGCTGGAAAATCGACCACTTTAAAGGCGATCAGTGGTTTTCTGCCATTGGAAGATGGTCTGATCAGTGATGGCAATATTGAGTTTATGGGCAGCAATTTGGCCGGTCTTTCGCCGCACGAAATCGTGCGTCAGGGGATCTTTCAGGTCCTTGAAGGGCGTCGTGTCTTTGAGGATCTCACGGTTGAGGAAAATCTGGCTTGCGGTGCCTATATCCGTAAAGATCGTGCCGCTGTGCAGGTCGATATGGATAAATGCTTCAGCTATTTCCCCTCCTTGAAAAATCGTCGAAAAAAACTGGCGGGTTATCTCTCCGGGGGCGAACAGCAGATGCTGGCGATCAGTCGGGCCTTGTTGGCCCAGCCCAAATTGATGATGCTGGATGAGCCCTCTCTGGGACTGGCACCCCTTTTAGTCGATGAAATTTTTTCCATAATTAAAGAGATCAACGAGCGCGAGGGAACCACTATTCTTCTGGTTGAACAGAATGCCCAACTCGCTTTGTCGATTAGCTCTTATGGTTATATAATGGAAAATGGCCGGATGGTACTGGATGGCCCGGTTGACCAGCTTCTCAATGATCAGGATGTCCAGGAGTTCTATTTAGGTTTTGGTGATCAGGGAGAAGAGAAGAGTTATCGTGACGTGAAACATTACAAACGGAGAAAACGTTGGCTGAGTTAAGCGGGAAGACCCTTTGTCAGAATTTTCTCGAGACTGCCGCTAAACGTTCCGATAAGGTCGCTTTGCGGGAGAAAGAGTACGGTATCTGGCAACGTATCACCTGGCAGCAGTATCGTGAACATGTTACCCATTTTGCTTTAGGTCTGAAAGCTCTGGGTTTTATGCGGGGCGACCATCTTGCCATAATCAGTGAAAATTGTCGGGAGTGGCTCTATGCCGAACTCGGGGCGATTGCACTCGGTGGAGTTACGGTTGGGGTTTATCCCACGAGTCCCTGTGCTGAAGTCCAGTATGTCGTCGATCACGCCGATGCCAGGTTTATTGTCTGTGAAGACCAGGAGCAGACCGATAAGATTCTCGAAGTCTGGGATGAACTGCCAAGCTTACAGAAAATCATTGTCGTCGACATGAAAGGCTTGCGCAAATATAATCGGGAAAATATTATCTCTTTTGCCCAGGTTGAAGAGCTTGGGAAAAAGTTGGCCGCAGAAAATTTAGGCCTCTTTGCTGCCGAAGTTGTGCAAGGCCACCCCGAAGATGTTTGTATAATGATCTACACATCAGGTACTACCGGCAAACCCAAAGGAGCGATGATCAACCATCGCAATATTGAAGCAACGGCCCTTAGTACGATCTCAGCCATCGCTCCGACCGTTGACGATATGGTGGTCTCCTATCTCCCTTTATGTCATGTGGCGGAGAAAATATTTACCCTTTTTCTGCCTGTTTTTGTCGGTTATCCGGTAAATTTTGCCGAAAGTATTGCCACTATACAATCTGATCTGCGTGAAATTGCTCCCACTATATTTTTGGGTGTGCCCCGGATCTGGGAGAAATTGCAGTCGGCAATTCTCATTAACATCAAAGAGACCTCCCTCCTTAAACGCTGGATTTACCATCGCTGTATGGCGATTGGCCGCCAGCGTGCCGATCTTCTGCTTAAGCAAAAACTGGTTGGTCTGCCGTTGAAACTACTCTATGTTGCCGCCTACTGGTTGATGTTCAGAGCTCTGCAGAACTATGTCGGTCTGCGTAAGGCGCGTTTCTGCTTTTCGGCAGCCGCTAAAGTCAGTCCCGAAGTTTTGCGGTTTTTTCATGATATCGGCATTCGCGTCAAAGAGGGTTACGGGATGACCGAATGTACCGGGCTTTCATTTATCCATATGGGAGATGATATAAAGCTTGGTACTGTGGGTAAGGCCCTTGACGTAATTGAATTTAAGATCAGTGATGAAGGAGAACTCTTAAAGCGGGGCGAATCGATCTTTGTCGGTTACTATAAAAGCGAAGAGGCGACAAAAAGTATGATTGTCGACGGCTGGCTTCATACCGGCGATATTGCGGTTCTCGATGATGACGGTCATGTCAAGATTGTCGACCGCAAAAAGGATATCATTATTACCTCAGGTGGTAAAAATATCGCCCCCTCTGAGATCGAAAATGCTTTGACTACCAGCCTTTATATCAAAGAAGCCATTGTGGTTGGCGAAGGCCGCAACTATCTGGCCGCCCTCTTGCAGATCGATTTTGACAATGTCGGCAAGTGGGCTATAGATGAAAATATCCCCTTCACCAATTTTAAAAACCTCTCGGGTCTGCCGGAAGTCAATGAGTTGATCAAAGCCGAGGTTGAGATCGTTAACCAGCAGTTTGCCCGGGTAGAAAATATCCGCCGTTTCAAGCTTTTGACGAAAGAACTCGACCATGACGATGATGAGATGACGGCGACCATGAAGATCCGGCGGGCCAATGTCTACAAGAAATTTGCCGCCGAAATTGAGGCTGTCTATAGTTAACAAAAATGGCATAATCTTTCAGAGTCATGGTTTCCGGGATGCCCCGCGTCAAGATACAGGCGGCAAAAAGTGAACCGCAACGGCGGATCTCCCCTAAGGTAACGGGCTCGGCGATCGGGATGCCGAACTTTGCCATCTTGCCATAACTGAAAACTTCTACTGCCGCCTCGTTCGGGCGCAGGTAAAATTTGAAAGGTTTGCCAAAAAGCAGATAACGCTTGAAATAGACGGTCTCGCCATCGCTTAAAGTGACTCTGTAGGCAATTATTTCGTTTTGATCTTGTAACCCGCTCACCCGGTTCCAGTTGCTTCCAGCGACCCCCCCCCTCTGAATCAGTCCGGTCTCCTGCAGTTTTTCCTGCCAGCCATCAGCAAAATAGAGGCGGTTGCTGTGAAAATGGCAGGCTTGTCGTTTACCGTTTAACGTCATAATGGTCTATCCGTTAATCGCCAAATCATATGATGATTTCGGGTTTAAACTTGCTTTTAATCCAGTTTTTTGTTGACCGTCGTCAGCGTAATATATAGGGTTGGTGGAAGGTGAACAGAAATAACAGTAATTGTAATAAAAAAGAGATAAGCTTTAAGTGGCAGAGTTTTTTACATCTGATTGAAAGGTTAAAGGGTTATGGCGGAGAATAAAAACCGGAAAATTATTAATAAGATCGTCATTGCCTGCCTTATCGTTCTAGGAATTGTCGCCTTTCGCTATTTTGATCTAGGAGAGTATTTTACCCTCGAATATATTAAAGCGTCACAGGAGAGCTTGCAAAACCTCTATACTGAGAACCGCTTCCTGGTTGTCGCCACATATATGGCCATCTATGTATTAGTTACCGCCCTGTCACTGCCTGGGGCTGTAGTCCTCACTTTAGCCGGCGGCGGGCTGTTTGGGCTGGTTGTTGGTACCATAGTCGTATCCTTTGCTTCGACTATTGGAGCAACCCTGGCTTGCCTGGTTGCCCGTTTCCTGTTGCGGGACTGGGTACAGACCAAGTTTGATGATCGGCTCACCACCATTAATGATGGTATCGCCCGGGAGGGCTCTTTTTATCTTTTCACTCTACGCTTAATTCCGGTTTTTCCTTTTTTTGTCATCAATCTTGTTATGGGGCTCACAAAAATACCGCTTTTTACCTTCTACTGGGTCTCTCAGGTCGGCATGCTTGCCGGAACTGTTGTATTTGTCAATGCCGGCAAAGAGCTGGCTAAAATCGACACGCTCAGTGGCATATTATCGCCTACTCTTATCGGATCATTTGTAATTCTGGGACTTTTCCCGATTACAGTCAAAAAGCTGCTGAGTATTTTTAAAGCAAAAAATTCTGATTAACGGTCTGAATTTCACCAGAATAGCAAAGAACAAAGGCCACCAGCAAGGTGGCCTTTATTCTTTGCGGATGGATTGACATTAATCATCGGGTACGATGACAGACCGTATCTCATCAGCCTGAGTCTTGGGCGCTTTATTTAATGAATTTAGTGTCTGCATCCTGAATTATCTGCCAGTCGTGGGCGGCGACTATCTCTCCGGTATGTTGTTCAATTTTGCCGCTGATCTGGAGTAGCCCAAAGTGTTGTTCCAGATTATGATGGTGGTCAGGATCAGCAGGGCTAATGTAGGCCACATTGACCGTCCTTTCCGGTGGATGGTGTAAGCTGCAGAAAATAGAACGGCCGTAAGCAGCGCCTGGACAATCAGATTGGCATTGGGCACCGTCGCCAGGAGAGGGCTGGCGAGAATATAGAGAAAGAGCCAGATCAAAAGGTTTTGAAATCTGAAACGGAAAGCGATTATTTGATCAATATTCAAGCTATCCTCAAATCAATTTGTAGTTGACAGTCATCAGTTATCGGTTTTTTACACTGACCACTGATTACTCAACTTTGGGCAATAACTTTAACCAGGCCCCATTATCGAGCCAGTATTTGGTAATTCTCTCAAGCTCACCGCTGCCCTTAAAAGAGACGAGGAAATTTTGCAGCCAGTTAACCAGAAGCGGATCGTTGGCGGGGATGGCAATACCGATGGGTTCAAAGGTAAATGGTTTTAACATAGTTGAGAGCTCGGCTTCAGGGTAGCGGAAGGTTGAAATCAGGCAGATTGGATAATCTGCGACCAAGGCATTGACCTTCCCGTCTAAAACCAGTTTGACCGCCTCATCGTAGGTTTCTGTCGGGACAAATTTGGCTTTCGGTAAAAGCCCTTCAACGACCTGCTGGCTGGTTGAACCTTTTAAGGCGGCCAGAGTAGTTTCAGAATTATTGAGCTCATCACCCTCCTTGATCGAGGCGATGGCGATATCTTTGGTTAGGATCGATTTTCCGGAGAGAAAATAGGGGCCAACAAAAGCAAATTTGAGGTTACGCTTTCCGGTGATCGTCATATTCGACATCACCATATCGATTTCTCCCGCTTCGAGGGCTGGTAAGAGTTTGTGGAATGGCATCGGTTTCAAGGTCAGATCAACCCCCATGCTACCAGCAATAAAGGTTGCAATGTCGGGTTCGATACCAATTATTTTGCCGCTTACGGTGGTCATATTAAGGGGTGGCATGCTACCGGCCGTTCCGACAATCAGTTCGCCTCGGGCGGCGATTCTTTCAAGCACTGGGGAGTTTGAGACCGCCGTTTGGCTGTTCAAGCCATTGCAGGCTCCGAAGATGAAAGATACGATGATCAATAGTGTGATAAGTTTAATCGGCTTCATTTTTTCTCCTTGGCGTCGTTGTTTTAAAGGTTAATCATGATAGATTGGGTTTTGTTTATCATGGTAAGAGCCTGATTGCAAGTAGATATTACGGCCTGTTTTACCTCTGTTTCCCAACGTTGCTTCATGAGGTGGTTTTGTATTTGTTATGAAGTCAACCGCTTATCAAGGCCAGGATTGTTAGCTTAAAGTCGGGCCTCTTTTCAGCCATTCTGTATATCCTTCTCTTTGCAAATATTACATGGCTGTGTTATTGGTTTCCTGAATTTTAAAAGGGGAGGAAATTCAATATGTCCGACAATATTCATTGGGTAAAAACTCATTGTGCTCGCATGGACCATGGGGGCTGTGCGCTCTTGGTTGGTGTTAAAGATAATCAGATTGTAAAAGTAAAAGGCGATCCGGATGGCTTTCTCAACAAAGGCTATATATGTCCGAAAGGCATTGCATCTCCAGACCGTTTGAACCATCCCGACAGGCTCCGGCATCCTCTGAAGCGAATTGGCGCTCGGGGAGAAGGTAAATGGGAAAAAATAACCTGGGAGGAAGCTCTTTCATATACGGCTGACAACCTCAACCGTATAAAAGATGAATATGGTGCCAAGTCAGTTGCCTTCGGGGTCGGCATGCCCAAGGGCCTGGAACATTTTGTTCTCATTCGTCTAGCCAATCTCTTCGGTTCACCAAACGTTATTGCATCACAGGATGTCTGTCATGCACCGCGTGAAATCACCGGCGTCCACACCTGCGGTTTTTATCCCGTGGCGGATTTCCACCACAAAAGCAAACTGGTCATTCTCTGGGCAAGCAACATCACGTCGACAAACGAAGAGGGTGAAATATGCCGCCTTCTTCTGGATCAGATCAAAGACGGAACGGAACTGGTTATTATTGATCCTCGCAAGATTGATCTTACTTCAAAAGCCTCAAAATGGTTGCAGATACGGCCCGGTACCGATTCTGCTCTAGCACTGGGATTCTTGAATGTTATCATCGAAGAATCTCTGTACGATAAGGATTTTGTGGAGAAATGGACCCACGGATTTGCCGACCTGGCAGACCATGTCAGGCAATATACACCTGAAAAAGTTGCCGAGATAACCTGGATACCGGCAGATCTCATTCGTGAAACGGCACGGGCTTACGCAACGACAAAACCCGCCGTCATACAGTGGGGCAATCCCCTTGAACATACGATTTATACCTTCGACGCCATACGGGCACTTATCTGTCTGATGGCGATTACGGGAAATCTCGACATAGCCGGCGGCAATGTGGCGGCCCATGATCCCAAGATTATGGGTTTGGGGGCGTTTGTTCGGGCCGATCTTATTCCGACCAAGCGCAAAGAGATGATCAGTGCGCATCATGGCATTATTCCCCGATTAATGACCATTGCTCCGTCGTTCTTTAAACAGGCAATCCTTGAGGAAGACCCGTACCCGGTGAAGGCCTTTTATTCCATGTGCTCCAACGCCATGCTTTCATATGCCGACAGTCGCCAGACCCACGAAGCCTTAATGAAACTCGATTTCATTGCAGTTGCCGATCTCTTCATGACGCCGACTGCGGCGATGGCGGATATCGTCTTGCCCGTGGCCAGTCACTTTGAGATGAACGATATTGGGCATTACGGCATTGGCCATGGATACATTCTGGCGCGCCCCAAAGTTGTGGAGCCGCCGGAGGGGTGCTGGCCCGACATTAAAATCATGAACGAACTCGGAAAACGGGTCAGTCCTTCTGAGTTGTGGCATGATGATTTTGAAGAGTTTCTCGAAGATATTGTCAAACCGGCTGGTCTTAGCTATAGCCAGTTTGTTGAAAAGGGCTATCTCAAAGGACCCGACCGCTTCAAATTGTATGAAGAGAAGGGCTTCAAAACACCGACCGGTAAAGTCGAACTGCGACTTAGCACGGCTGAAAAATTTAAGCTCAAACCACTGCCGGAATATTGTGGCTTGCCGGTCGCTGATGATGCTGAATATCCATTGATTCTAACCAGTTCAAAGAGCCGCTATTATCTGCATTCATCATACCGATGGGTTGAGAAGCTGAGAAAAATGAGGCCTCAGCCGCTCGTTGAGATGCATCCGGATACAGCGAAACAATATGGCATTGCCGATGGCGATGCGGTGGTTATCGAGACGAAGCATGGCCAGATTACGCAGTTTGCGAAACTTGACGATTTTCTTGATCGGCGAGTGCTCAACGCCGCTCACGGCTGGTGGTATCCCGAAGGAGCGCCGGAAACTCAATTTGAATGGCAAAAATCAAACTTTAATATGCTGACTTCGACGAAAACTCTGGGCAAGGAATACGGTACGCCCAACCTGAAAGCCATCGGTTGCAGAATCAGACGTGAGACGTAGCCCTATTGTCAACTTGCTACATTGGAAAACAGGGGTGATGAAATTGCCCCTGTTTTTCAAAAGCTTCTTTACACTGTATAAATCTCTCATGAAAGCTATAGCTGGATACATACTTACAATACTTTTCTGGGGAGGTTTCTGGTTTTTACTGATCTTGTTTCACCCCATCCAGTTAATTGCGAACCATCTCTCAGGATATCATAGTCGGAAAAAAACCGTAGATGTTTTAAACTTTCTTCTGCTTAAAAATTTATGGGTTCTGGGAGCCCGGTTCTCCTTCAAAGGCTTCGAGAAAATTCCTGCCAATCGGCCTCTGATTATCATTGCCAACCATCAAAGTACCCTCGACATCTCTCCTGTGGCTTGGGGATTCCGTAAATATCACCCTAAGTTCATATCGAAAATAGAGCTGCAAAGGGGTATACCCAGCATATCTTATAACCTGAGGCACGGTGGGTCAGCTCTTATAGACAGAAATAGCAAATCCCAATCCATCAAAGAGATTATTAAATTGGGACGCCATATCGAAAAGGAAAAATATGCGGCTTGTATTTTTCCCGAAGGCACCAGAAGTAAAGATGGAAAACTGAAAAAATTTCAGTCCGCTGGCATTATCACTTTGTTACGGAGCTCACCTTCCGCTATAGTTGTGCCTTTTGCCATCGACGGGAACAATCAACTTGTGGCTAAAGGTAATTTCCCTCTCGCGCTTGGCGTCCGTGTGAATTATACAGCTCTTGATCCCATCGACCCGGCCGGCAAAGATCCGGAAGAGGTTGTCAAAATGGCTGAAACAGCGATCAGTCGGGCTCTTAAACAGTGATCTGGGCAAGTAGTTTTAGCCTTTTACTTGGGTTACCTAGCTTGACCCAACGTACCGGTTTATCCTGACATCGTAAACTTCGCCTCCCGATTTACAAAAAAACCTGGCTCAACAACGGTTGCCTTTTTCAATTTATGCGCAAAGTACTATTTTTGAAGTGAACGCAGACGGTCAAATCGATTTTAGCCATTTATGCAAACCGGCAAAGGCTGTCACGGAAAGTGTTTGACCAGGGTTGATTTGCCACATTGTCTGGAGCCGACGATGGCTACCACCGGAAACATATCCAGTAAATGGTCAATTTTATCCTCGAGAACTCTCTTTTTACCCATGATATTTACAAGCTGCCACTAAAAAACACGCCTGCCAAGTGCGCATTAGGTTTTTATTCAAAGAGGATTAATTTTGTCGATGCACTTTTTACATAGTGTCAGATTTATTGCGGCCACTTTTTTTGTTTTCACTTTCATTAACTCGTAATTGTGATAGCCTGAAAATTACAACTAGCTTTATCTTGATAATTATGGTATAGTTTATTGTAGTTGTTAGCCTATAAGTTAAGTCCGTTGTTAAGCTGTGTGTTAGCTTAAATAATCTTAACTTGATAACTAATGCGACAAAGTTGTAAGGTTTACTGTTGGACTTTGTAAAAGTGGGTTCTTTAGATAGGGAGGGCGGAACTAATGTTACATCGTTTAAAATTACAGATAACTGTACTTTTTTGCATCATCCTTTTGTGTGGCATTTCGGTTCAGGCCCAAGATGATGTCGTTGATGAGTGGCCGCGGGAGATTGAAACTTCACAAGCTTTGATTATTATCTATCAGCCGCAACCGGAGAGTCTCGACGGCAATATCTTTAAAGGTCGAGCGGCGGTTTCCCTCGAATTTAAAAACGGGGATGAGCCTATGTTCGGCGCGGTCTGGTTTGAGGCCAAGCTTGACAGCGACCCTGAAGAGCGTCTGGCAAATTTGGAGGAGTTGAAGATTACCGATGTGCGGATACCGCTTGAGGATGAGAAAGATCTGGCTCGTTTTCGTCAGGTGGTTGAGGATGAGGTGCCGAAATGGGATCTGCCGATCGCTCTTGATCGTCTGCTAGCCTCTTTGGAGACGGTTGCGACCCAGAGTGAAATGGCGGAAAAGATTAAGCACGAGCCGCCGCAGATAATTTTTATGCCGGAGCCCGCCATTCTCGTCACCATCGACGGTGAGCCCCGCCTGGTCAGTGAAAAAGAGAGCTCTTTGATGCGGGTGGTCAATACCCCGTTTACGATTCTGCTGGTTGCTGAGAAGAAAACCTACTATCTCAATGCTGATCAAAAAACCTGGTATATGGCTGGCGATATAAAAGGGGAATGGCGGGTTGCCGAAAAGGTGCCGACCGCGGTGGCGGCGCGCGCGCCAAAACCTGATCCAGCCAACGAAGCCGAAAACGCAGACTCTGATGATAATCTCGAATCGGGGCCGCCGCCGAAAATCGTGGTGGCGACAGTACCGACCGAACTTATTTCGAGTACCGGCAAACCCGAATATACGCCGATCAAAGATACCGGTCTGCTCTATCTGAGTAATTCGGACAGCGATGTTTTTTTGGCTATTGAGAGTCAGGAGATATATATTCTCTTGGCCGGTCGCTGGTTTTCCAGCAAAAGTCTCAATGGTCCCTGGCACTATGTGCCGAGTTTAGAGCTGCCCGCTGATTTTGCCGCGATTCCTGAAGATTCGGAGTTGGCGACGGTACTTTATGCCGTACCCGGAACCGAGGCGGCCCGCGAGGCGGCCCTCGAAGCGCAGATTTCCCATACGGCTAAAGTCGACCGCAAAAATGCCACGCTTGAAGTCGAGTACGACGGCGAGCCCCGTTTTGAGACGGTAACCGGCACCCAGATGATCTATGCAACCAATACGGCGACTCCGGTTATCTATGTCAAACGCAAATATTACGCCTGTGACGAAGCTGTATGGTTTGTTTCTGAAACACCCACAGGGTCCTGGCGGGTGGCGGAATCAATTCCGCAAGAGATCTATACGATACCGCCGGACAATCCGCTCTACAATGTAACTTTTGTGCGGATTTACAGTTCGACTCCGGAAGAGGTTTATGTTGGTTATACGCCGGGCTATGCCCATACTTATGTCTACCGTAATACTGTGGTTTACGGTACCGGTTACAATTATCCCTATTGGTATGACAGTTGGTACTTTCCGCGGCCGATAACCTATGGTTATCATGTGCGCTACAGTTCCTGGGGTGGTTGGGGTTTCGGGTTTAGCTACTGTAGCGGCCCTTACAGTTTTTATTTTGGTCATGGCTGCTATAATGGCGGTTGGTGGGGTCCTTATCGTTATCGCGGTTATCGCCAGAGTTATTGGAATGCTTATCGTCGGGGATCTTATTACGGTCATAAATCCGGAAAGCTGGCTCGTCATCGGCCCGGTTATCGCCGACCGCGGCCCGACCTTTATCGCAGTCAGAAAAACCGCAATCGGGTAGTACGGCCGGCCGCTATTCCGGCTCGGGGTAAAGCCCGAACGGCAAAGCGTCGGGCTAATAATGTATTTACCGATCATCAGGGCAATATCCATCGTAAAAATGGTAACCGTTGGGAAAAAAGAACCCGGAAGGGTTGGCAGAAAGAGACTCTGCCAGGTCGTCGGCCAGCGCAAAGTAGGCGGTCCGCAAAGCGTCCGGCAAAGACGCGTTCACCCCAGAAACCGGCTACCAGACCGAATCTTTCGCGGTCTCGAGATCAGGCACCCGCGCCGCGCTCGGCATCGCAGCCCAGAGTTCGCCCGGCGACTAATCGTTCATCCCAGAAGTCAAAGCAAAGTCCTAATGTCTCACGTTCTCAAGGTCGGGATTCATCGGCTTATCCGGCATCCCAGCCCAGCGTACGTTCGAAGAGCCGGTCCAGTGCTCCGGCTGCCAGATCTAACAATCTTGAACGCAGTTCACAATCGCGTCAGCGGGGCACTCAACAGAGCGATAATTTTCAACGTTCAAGGCCAAGTTCCGGCCGTGGCGGGGGCGGCCGCAGAAGGTAGTCAAGGTTATTTTGTTGCTGTGGGGGTTAGCGGGTTTTTCTGGTGAATGGCATAATCATCAAGTGCCATAAATTGAGGCGCTCAAAATTGCGGTGGGAACCGATGCCGATGACAATCTGCTCCTGCGCTATGCCAGATGTCAGGGTGCCCAAGAGGCGATCCCAGATTGAAAAAAGGACACCGTAGTTGGAGTCGCGTTCGCCGATTTTTACTGAGTGGTGGATGCGGTGCATGGACGGCGGTACCAGGAGAAGCATCCAGAACTTTTCAAAAACGGGACTGATGCGGATCGAGCTGTGATGAAACTGGATTGAGAGATTGACCAGAATTTCAAAAAGAAAATAGGTGGTCAGGGAAATCCCAAAAGTATAGACCACGGCCAGGCGCAGGAGGCCTGAGAGCATAAGCTCGCCCAAGTGAAAGCGGTTGGAGGTCGAGACATCCATGTTCATGTCGGAGTGATGAACGCGATGAAAACGCCAGAAAAAAGGGACTTCGTGGTTTAAGAGATGCCAGATATAGATAAAAAAATCGAGGATTATAATCCCGAGAGCAGTCTGCAACCACCATGGCAGCGAAAGTGAATTTAAGAGGCCCAGTTGATTGTCGGCGGCAAGAACTATAACTCCCATGATAACCGTAAAATAGCAAGCGTGATAGACGGCGCCGTTGATGATGGAGAGCGGTAGATTTGCGAACCAACGCCGGGATTTGGAAACCGAGGGTGTCCGGTAGGAAAACTTAAACTCAAGCAGGAGAAAGAGAAGAATACCCCCCCAGTAAAGCGTAAGTTTGAGCATTTCGATTGAAATCATAGCGCAGTTGCAGACCCTTCTTTATCATTCCGATTAGTAAAAACGACCGTTTCTGGTTTTAAGGTGGCGTTTGTCCAGTTTGAAGCCCAATCTCTTGCCAATAGAGTGCAGCCCTTTTCTTGATCGATTCGACGTCAATCTTGCCGGTACTGGTGATTACGCGGGTAAGTTTTTCCGGTACCTCGATAAGATCTGGTTGCCAGCCGCACTTCATCTTGAAGGCATATTTGCGTTGCAGGGTTTCGCGGTTAAAGGTTTTAAGATCACTGTTCGAACAAGGTCGCCAGAGTAAGTTAAGCCCCTCTAAGATGACCTCTTCCTGGTAGACGCTACGGGCAAAAAGGCAGACTACCAAGGAGTTTAAGAGCATTCGCAAATGGGTTTCAGCGACCAGCTTCTGGGTCTGTTCCTCAAGGCTTGAGTTGTTTGTCAGGGTTTCCAAATCAATAGCGTAACCGGCCCCGTCGAGATGTGAATGGCGTGGCCCCATGATCCAGTCGGTGATTGTGTTTTCGCCGGTCATGTAGCCGGGACCCTCGTTACCACCGAAGGTTATGGCAAGATCGCGACCTCCATAGCGAGCCGCGCAGAAGGCCGCGCCCTTTTCGAGATCACGAAAGAACGGTGTGGTCTGGTGGGCCATCTGATCGAGAATTTTAAGATAGGTATCGGCATTACCGAAATGGAAGATGATGTCGTTGGTCTGGGTGGTATCGATCAGGCCGCTGAGGAAGGCCTCAGTGGCCCAGGCCAGGGTAACACCGAGGGAGATCGCGTCCCAGCCCTCTTTTTCGGTTTTATTGAGCAGGCGCAGGATGTCATCGGGTGAATCGATTGAGAGATTGCTGCCAAGGGCGTAGATGAGCTCGAAATCATAAGATACCTGGAAAGTTTTAAAGCCGTGCTCTTCGTGAAACTGTTCCCTTAAGGTGGCCAGATGGATGCAACCGCACTGGCAGTGGGCACAAGCTATTTGCCGGGAGAGATAGTGGTCGCCGAAGACCTCACCGGAAATTTTTGCGGCCCCTTCGAACCAGGGCTGGTTGAAATTGCGGGTTGGGAGCCCTAAATTCTGGTTTAGTTTGGTGATGTTGCCGGCGGTTCCAAGATCGTGGTATTTGCTCATGACACCGGATGAAACCACCGATTTATAGATGCCGTCATAGAGCTCTTTAAATCTCTTTTTGTCGCTGACTTTTTGATATTTGTTGCCGCCAATGACCAGGGCTTTTAACTTTTTTGAGCCTAAAACAGCACCTAGACCGAGGCGGCCGAAGTGGCGCTGGGTATCGACCGTGGCACAGGCGTAGGTCGAGAGGCGCTCGCCTGCCGGCCCGATCCGGAGAATACTCTTTTTGCCGGGCTGGGCCCAGTCGCGCGCCCGTAAGATTCGTTCCGTGGCCGAGGCCGACTGGCCCCAGAGGGCGCGCGCCGAACGAAAAATTACCTGGTTTTCATCAATATCCAGAACCACCGGTTCGGTGGCCGCCCCCCTGATTACCAGGGCACTGAAACCGGCACTATAGAGCGCCATGGCAAAACGTCCACCGGCATGGCTTTCGCCAAGTTCATTGGTATGGGGTGATTTGAAAAGGGCTGTGGTTTTGGTGGCGACAGGGAGAATGTTACTGAAGGGTCCAATTGCTAAGATTATAGGGTTGTCGGGCCCCAGCGGGTCGCATTTGGGATCACAGTAGCGTTCGAGCAGGTGGGTGGCCAGGGCGGTTCCCCCCATAGCCTGGTGCAGGAGCTCTTCCTCTTCCAGAATACGAAAACTTTTATGAGTAAGGTCGATCTCAAGAATTTTAGTCCACATTGTCTACCTCCTCTTCGATCATGGCGATAACCTGGTTGGGGCAGTATTCGACACAAACGCCGCACTGGGTGCAGGGCAGAGGCTGGGAAAACTCTTCATCCCAGGCCAGTCCCTCAATCAGGCAGCTTTCGACGCAGGCTCTGCAGCTCACACATTTATCTTTGTCGAGCTCTAAGGCACCATTTTTTTTCTGCGTTAAAGCTCCGGTCGGGCAGGCCGCCACGCACTCTGGATTGACACAGGCCTTGCAGATCCGGATCGAAAAGCTTCCATCGGAACCGGAGTAGGTGCGTATTCTAAGAGCCGCTTTACTGGTGGTTAAGGCCTCATGCCAGGTGCGCGAGCAGGCGAACATGCAGGAGAGGCAGCCGATGCACTGGTCTCGGGCAATAACGTTGAGATGTTTTTTCATTTGTTTTTCCTGGGTCAGGTCAGATTATTTATATAAAGAATCGATTTCGATTTGGTATTTTTCAACAACCTTCTCCCGCTTAAGTTTCATGGTCTGGGTCAGGAGGCCGTTTTCGAGAGAGAAAGGTTCGGCGACGATATAGTAGCGTTTGGGGGTTTCGTAATGGGCGAACTTGGTGTCAAGATGAGCTGCAATCTCTTTTGTAAGGATCTTGAGAGTTGTCTTATCGTTACGCATATCTTCAAAACGGGTCGTGATATCGAGGAGTCGGGCAAACTCTTTTAAGGTTTCAAGATCCATGCTCAAAAGGCCGATATTGAAGGGTTTGCCGTCGCCATAGACCATCACATTTTCGATGTAGGGCAGCAGTTTGATCTCCTCTTCAATACCGGCGGGAAAGACATATTTACCATTTTCCAGTTTGTATTGTTCTTTGATGCGGCCGGTGATAAAGAGAAAGCCATCTTCATCCAAATAACCGCGATCTCCGGTGTGTACACCGCCGTCAGCGGTCATCATAGCCTTAGTCGCGTTGGGTTTGTTGTAGTAGCCCTGCATAACGTTGGGACCGTGAACAATGATTTCGCCGTCCCGGCTTTCGTTTCCGGTCAGGGTGCGGTCGATGCTTACCATAACATCTTGGATGGGGCGACCGACGCTGCCCAGTTTACAGGCCGAAGGAGAGTTCATGGTGATTGCCGGAGAGGTTTCGGTCATGCCGTAGGCATCGTAGATTGAGATTCCGATATCGATAAAGAAGTTTGCCACCTCAACGTTCATGGTGGCCGAGGCAGTCAGGGCGGTGGTCAGGCGGCCGCCGAATTTTTCGAGGATTTTGGTAAAAACCACTTTTCTGGCAAACTGGTATTTTAGTTCGGTTAAGAGTTCACTTTTGTTTTCGGCTGCCAGTTCTCTTCTGCGTCGGGCGGCTTTAAGTCCCATTATGAACAATTTTTCGGCAATGCCGCCGCTCTCTCGCATTTTTTTATTAATACCGCTGTAGATTTTGTTGAAGACCCGGGGGACGGCCAGAAGAAAGCTCGGTTCTGCGATCTTAAGATCTTCGGCCAAAGTTTCGACCGAGCGCATAAAGACGAGGCTGCCGCCGAACAGCATCCAGTTGTAGAGTTCGGCAACCTGGCCATAGGAGTGGGCCCAGGGTAGGATTGAAAGGGCGGTGCTGTTTTCACTGAAGTTGTCGGCAAAAAAGGCGTAGCCGCCGGCGGCGTTGCTGGTTAGGTTGCCATGTGAGAGGAGAACCCCTTTAGGTTCTCCCGTGGTACCCGAGGTGTAGATTAAGGCCGCGATATCTTCCGGGGCCGGGAAGATCGGTGCCATCGGCATCTGGCGGCCCTTTCTTTCCAAAGTTTGTATGTTGTTATCCTCAGAGTCATCGAGAATGAAGATGGCGCAAAGGCCTGTAATTGTCTCCAGGTAGTCTTTGACCTTTTCAAAAAGTTCCTGGTTGGCAACAAATAGCACTTTAATTCCGCTATCTCTGAGAATGTACTCCCAGGTTTTAGGCAGCTCCTTTTCGTACATCGAGACGAAACGGGCGCCGAGGCCGTAAGTGGCAAAGGCGCAGACGGCCCATTCAAGCCGGTTGTCGGAGATAATGCCGACAAAATCATTGCGGCCGATACCCTGGTCGGCCAGGCCGCCCCGCAAATTATCGACCCGCTCTTTAAATTCACCATAGGTTGACCAGTCAATTTCAAGGTCGTCGTTAAAGCGCCCGAAAAGCTTGTTGGAGCCGAATTTTTCGGCTGCGTTTTCGAGCAGTTCGACGAGGTTGTCAGGTTTTGGGTATTGGTACATGGTTATGCTCCGGCTGGGTGATAAAGATTGGCTCCCGCTTTGTCAGCTTGAGGTAATATATCGTCTGCAGGTTTAAAGTAAAGAAAAAGAGTTATGGAGATTGACATTTACAGTAACTTTGTTAGAGTGTTTCGGTATGTTTTCCAGGTAATTTGAGTTTGGCGTGGTTTTCGGCTACGCTATCTGAGGAGGTGGGAGTGAAGAAACCGCAAACCAAAAAAGAGTTGCTTCGTTTTTACAGTTATGGGCTTTTAATGGTTTTGTTGGGTTTTGCCGTCACTTATCAGTTTATAGAACCGGCACCGCCGACAAAACTGATTTTGGCCGCCGGTGCACCGGGTGGCGCCTACCTGGAGTTTGCCAAAGAGTATCGCATCCATCTCGTCAAGAATGGCGTATCTCTTGAGATCCTTGAAACCTCCGGCTCAATTGAGAACCTGGCCCTGCTGGCCGCCGGTAAGGTCGATGCCGCACTCCTACAGGGCGGTATCGCGGACTCTTTGGAGTACCCGGATCTGCTCGGCCTCGGCAGTCTCTATTTTGAACCGCTCTGGGTTTTTACGCGGCAAGGTTTTGAGCTTGAAAGTTTAGCGCAACTTAGTGGAGAAAAAGCGGTTCTTGGTTCTGAGGGGAGTGGCACTCGCAAGGTTGTCCTGCAACTATTGCAGGACAACGAAATAGATGTGGCAACGCTGGTTGAAGTTAAATTGACCGGGATGTCGGCGGTTGAAGCGCTGCGCCAAGGTAAGGTTGATATTGTCTTTATGGTAGCGGCGGCCTCTTCGGCAAAAGTTCAGACCTTGTTGAACAGCGACCATCTGGCACCAGTTAATTTCGTGCGGGCTGAAGCTTATGTTCGCCGCCACAGTTTTTTGTCGAAGGTGACTCTGCCGCAAGGGGTGGTTAACCTCAAAAAAAATATTCCACCTCAGGATGTGGTACTGGTTGCTCCGGCCGCGACTCTGGTGGTGCGGGAAAGTCTTCATCCGGCCTTGGCCAGTCTCCTGACCCAGGTTATCGATAAGGTGCACAGCAAAGGCTCTCTGCTCAACAGCCGCCGCCACCAGTTTCCATCTGCGGAATATCTCGATTTTCCTTTAAGTGAGGAGGCCGGACAGTTTTATCGTCGGGGGGTGCCTTTTCTGCAGCGTTATCTGCCTTTCTGGATGGCAATTCAGCTTGATCGTCTGAAATTAATGTTCTTGCCACTGTTGGCACTGCTTATACCTCTATTCAAGATACTGCCGCTGACTTACCGTTGGCGTATGCGTTCTCGTATCTACCGTTGGTACGACACCCTGCAGGTGCTTGATTGTGAAGTACGTCAAGAGTCTTCAACAAGTGTTGTCGAAGGTTTTTTTGTCCGCCTAAATGAGATCGAAGAGGAGGTGCGGCAGATTAACGTGCCCCTCTCCTATGCCGCCGAACTCTATAGTTTACGTCAGCATATTGATCTTCTGCGGCGCCAGGGCGGGGAAATAAAAGAGGATATCAGTTGATTTCGTTGGACAATACGGTGTTGCTGAGGTATCGCCAAACAAAAATTCAACAATTGTAAATAAAAAACCGGCTCCTTTGGGGTCGGTTTTTTATTTTTAAGAAAATTGCTTGTAATTTCCGAATCGTCAGTTTTTTTACCACTGACCACTGACCACTGACTTACTGTCTAACCCGCCAGGTGCCATCGTTGCTCTGTAAAAGGCGAACCCGGTCGCCGACCCGATAGTAACCGTCATCTTCCTGGACTATGGCTATCAGACGGCCGCTATCAAGTTCGATAGTAAATTCCAGGGCGGCTTTAGTGCCTGACTCTTTTTCTATGGCAGAGCCCGCGATGGCTCCGACCAGAGCCCCAGCCACCGATGCCAGTGTGCTTCCTCTTCCATGTCCGATAGTACTGCCGGCCACACCGCCAGCAATACCGCCAATGACAGATCCGGCTCCTGAACTGGAACCTTCAATGGTTACTTCCTGAAGCTCAATAATGGTCCCGTAATAGACGCTTAATGATCTTTGGGCCTGACCTTGACTGTAGACTCGACCCGATTGGTTTGCACCGCAACCGTAGAGAGTGAAAAGGGCACCGGTCAGGATTAAAAATAGTATCGTGCTGGTTGATTTCAGTTTCATGCTAACCTCCATCCTTAAGTTTACCAATACTCTATCAGTATACTTTATGGTTTGTGGTTTGTCAACGACGTTTTTACTTACATTCCAGGTCTTGATCGCATACTTTCTGCCAGCATGTATCGAGCTCGTATCTGATTTTCCGGTTGACAATCTCAGCTGTTTTATCACCGAGATCAACTTCATGAACCTCACCTTTCTGATTGACGCTAAAAGTCATAATTCCTGACACACCATACTTTGCTGGATAGGCGATCAGGCCGAATCCTAAGATCATATTGCCGTTGACAATATAGTCATAGGCACCGCCGGGCGCTTTTTCCCCCTGGCGCGTCATGATTTTATAGTGATATCCACTGTAGGGCTGGGGGTTGCCGGATTTGAGGTTGTAGCCTTCACTGGCGGCTTCGGCGATAAAGAGGCCCAGGGGGCTCAGCTCCTCATCCTCCTTAGTTGGCCAGTACAAACCATTTTTCAGGTTGGTATCACTGTTGATCTTTTGGGCAAACTCACGAACGCTATCGCCATCCCGGTCTTGACTGGCGTACTCAAGCTGGGCCTCAACGTAGGCCAGCATAACCTGGATAACATTAAGCTCATTCTCGCCGATTCTGCGGTTTAAAATTTCATCTTTGCCGGTAGCTACGTCGAAAAACCACTTTTCACCATTTTTTACAACCGGAATTGGGAAGGGCCAATCCTTTTCGCCGATGATGAGGGTGGCTTTGGTCGGGCTTGCCATCTCGAGGTGGTGTTTTGCATCGTATTTTTCAAGGAAATCAGAGGCCTCTTCTTGGGCCTGTATTTTATCTCCAGAAAAAATGAGTTCTTCGGCATCCGGCCCGAGAATGGCGAGGGCTTTTTCAGCATCAAGCTGCCGGGTTGCAGAGATCATGGCAGAGATTGCTTCTTTAGGAGAATTAAAGCCTTGACCCTGGCCTGGGGCGGTTGTCTCAGCAACACCGTTGCCGACACACATCCCTGTGAAAATTAACAGGATTACTGCCAGCAGCCGGCAGTCCCATAAGGTTTTTATTATTCTATCTTGCAGACAAGTTGTCATAGTTCTATTCTCCATCTCAGTTTGACCTTTTTACGAAGCACTCAAAATTCAGATTGCTGACTACCGGCGACGACCGCCACGACTTCCACTTCCGCCACGATTAGAACTACGACTGGCACCACCACGTTGGCTCATCCGGTTGGTTCGTTGGCCGGAGCCGGAGCTCCTGAAGGCATTGGAACGTTGAGTCTGGGGACGCTTGGCTGAAGGTTGGCGAGTCGTTGACAGGTTGCGTTTGGTGCGAGCTGCCGGTTGGGAAACTCTGGCTTTACGGCTTTGTCCCGGTTTGCGCTGGTCAGAGTTGCGGACATTACTATTAAGGCCTTGCCTTTTAATTGAATCGCGGGTTTTGCGTTCAATTCCATGCGTTGAGCGACCGCGACTAAGATCTTTTTGCTTGGCGGTGCGATTGGATTGACCGAATCTATTCCTGGTTTTTTTATTATTGTAAGCAACACCCTGTCGGTGTTTGGGATTGTGTTTCCAGGTGTTGACTTTGCCACCACCACGGTTATCGTTTCTGTTGAAATTGGTGGTGCGGCTAATATCTATATCAATATTGCCGTGTCGCCAATTGGGCCGGTACCAGCTGCCAATGCCGATGCCAATAATAACCCCAGCGGTGAAGCCATAACGTGGTGGTGGGGGATACCAAACATAGGGCGGGTAGTGAGGATACCACCAGGGGCCGTAGACGTAGGTGCAACTGTAAGATGGCACGTAAATAACTTCAGGGTTGGCAGATTCAATAATGATAATCTCTTTCTCAACTACAATCTTTTGCTCTTCGGTGCTTTTCAGGTTGCCCTCTTCCTGGGCCTTGGTGCGCAGGGTTTGCACCATAGCCATGACCGCTTTCTGGTCGTCAAGAAAATAGTCGCCCAGTTTTTTTGTAGCCCCAAGATTTTCATTCAATGAGTTGAGAACACTGGGAAAGTGACAGAGTGATTTTACACTTGCATCCCACTCTTTCTCCTTTAAGGCTATATCCAGAGCATCTTCCTTAAGGGTTTGATTTCCCTTAACAAATCGGGCTGCCTCAACAATTTCAAGCGGGTAGGTTGCCGCCATAAACATTTGTGCCAGCAAAGTGTCTGGATAGAGTGCGATTGGCGCTAAGATCTGAGCCAGCTCTTCCTGGCTGGCAGCACCACCGGAACTTTGTGATGACTCAGGCTGTTTTTCAGTTGCTGAAATCTTTTGAGCCATCGCAAAAGTTGACAGCAAAAGGCTGAAAACAATAAATAAAGTTAATAGCAGTAAATGATTCTTACACTTTCTCATAACATCTCCTCGCTTTCGTGGGGGCACAAACAATACTTAGCAGATCTTGTTACATTAGATATGGATTTATGTCTAGTAAAAAAGTAGGAATGGGTTTATGGGAAATCATTTGATTCTACAGGTTTCCCTGTAAAAGTGGTTTTTTATGGGTGTCAGAAACTTCCGCTTTGCGACTTTTCCACTGGCATAAAGTCTGATATTCGGACGATTTGCGTGGTAAACATGTCTGACAATTGGGTGTTTTTGCTTGCAATATCGTTGTTTTCAGACAGAAGTTTATTTCATATTTGGATTTTAAGTTGTCGTAAGGGGTTGCTGTGAAATGTGTTAAGGGAGATAATGATATTAATTAAATGCAGAACTAGGCTGCGTCAGAAGATAGAAATTTGCCTTAGCTTGCCATGTCAGTCGGACTGGGTTATATGATTGGATGAAATGTCCAGATTGGGCATTGGTCGAGTACCAATATGCTCTCTTTGATTGTTTGAAAGCGTGAGTTGTTTAGTCGAAATTCCATGAGTAGCTTGACACTATGAAAAACCAGACGATTTTTCAGAGGCTTTTTTTCGGTTATCTCATGATTCTACTGGCTGTAGCCGCACTTGGACTATATGCTTCTTTGAGTCTTGATCATTTAAACAAGATAACTCGCTCCATCAATGCTGTAGATGGGGAAATTGTTAGGGCCGCCGATCGCTTAAGAGATTCCGTCTTATCCCAGAGAGGTTTTGAAAAAAAATATATTATTTCAAAAGATGAGGATTTTTATCTTCAATTTATCAAGACCGAAGAATATATTGAAAAGGATTTAGTTCTCGTTAAGAAACTTATAGTAAATCAAGAAACAGCAACGTTGGTAGCTGAAATCGAGGTTTTGCAGAAACAGTATTTATCATCAGTGACTCAGGGGGCAAAGATGATAAAGGCCGGTGAGGAGAAACTTGGTGAAGAAGTTCAAGATCGGGAAAAAAAATTTTCAGAGCAGATAACCTTCAAACTCGGGGAGATTATAAACCTTACCAAAGATGAGATTGACGGCAAGATAGAAACTTCGGGAAAAATAGGGGATCAGGCGGTGAAAGTGGTGGGAGGCATTACTGTAGCGGCCATAATTATGGCTATTCTCATCGCCTTTTTCAATGCGCGGACTATTAATCGGCCGATTCGTATACTCAGGCATGGTATTCAGGAGATGGCGGAAGGAACTTTTGAGAAGCACTTGCAAATTCCATCACCTCCTGAAATAAAAGAGGTGGCCAATGCCTTTAATCGTATGTCGGACCGGCTCAAGGAAATTGATGAGATGAAGGCTGACTTTGTTTCTCATGTTTCCCATGAACTTAGAACCCCCCTGGCGATAATTAGAGAAGCCGTCAGCCTGCTTTCAATTGATGATACTGCAACCGGATTGGGAGAGAAGCAGCATAAACTTCTTAATATTGTCAGAGATGAATGTGAAAGATTGATTGACTCTGTTAATAAAATTCTCGATCTTTCTCGAATGGAAGCTGGTATGTGGGATTATTGCATGGAAAAGGTGAGCCTTGTTCCTCTGATCCAGCAAAGCACGCTGAAATTGACCCCGATTTTGCAGAAGAAGGATATTCGCTTAGAGTTAGACTCTGATCATAACAATCTCCCGCTTGTTGCCGTCGACAGTGAGAAAATAGCACAAGTTATGAATAGCCTGCTGGAGAATGCCCTCAAATTCACTCCAGATGGGGGGCGTATTCTGGTCAAAAGCGTTTTCGAGGGAGAAGAATCATCTGAGAGCGAGAGCCCAGCTGCGAAAGGACATGGTGTAATAACAGTTTCTGTAAGCGATAGTGGTTGTGGGATTCCGGAAGAGAGCCAGATAGAGATTTTTGATAAATATAAAATGTTGCATGGCAAGGGTACCGGGTTGGGCTTATATATAGCTCGTCACATTGTTGACGCACATGGAGGAAATATATGGGTGGAAAGTATCCAAGGAAAAGGAAGTACCTTTTCCTTTACTATTCCTGTCTCTTAATCATCCTTTTATTGCATGCAGGGTGTGCTTTTACAGCAAAATTCATCGACAGAGGGCAGGCTAATCTATATCTGAAAGATGCTGAAAGGCAAGTGCTTGCAGGAAATTTTCAAGCCGCCATCAAAAATGATCAGCGCGTACTGGAGATTTTTCCGAAATGTTATCCGGGAGACCGGGCTCTTTTTCATCTGGGTCTTATTTTTGCACATCCAGAAAACCCGCAAAAGGACAATGAAAAATCTTTGTATTATTTTGCGAATCTGGTCAGGGATTTCCCTGAGAGTGATTTGAAAATCTGGGCCAACGTATGGTCTGTTACCTTAACTTCACTCATCGATAAAGAGGCTGATTTAAAAAAAACACAGCATAAAGTCGGAATCTTACAAGAGCAGATTGAGGTGAATGATAAAACCATTGGCAATCTCCTAGAGCAGCTCAAAAAAATCAAAGAGATCGATATCATTACGGAAGAGGGTAAGCGGCAAGAGCTTACCGAATGAGTGGAAGAGGAAATAAGAGCATTTTATGAACGAAAAAATACTTATAGTGGACGATGATGAAAATATGCTTGAGGTTTTACGGCTGCGAGTTCAGGGGGAAGCCTATAATGTCACGGTAACATCCGAAGAGCAAGAGGCGTTAAATATAGCGAAAGATAAAATTTTTGACCTTGCGATACTTGATCTGAAGCTTGCTCATAGTAGTGGTATCGATCTCATGCAAGATTTGCATGAGATCGCCCCTGAGATGCCAGTCATTATCTTGACTGCGCATGGAACTATCAAAACAGCTGTAAAAGCTATGAAGTATGGGGCCTACAGTTATCTGACAAAGCCCTTTGATAGTAGGGAACTTCTCCTCCAGATTAAAAATGGGTTGGAAAAAAGCAGCCTTTCACGAGAAATAAGGCGGCTCAAGGGGCTGCTGGGAGAGAGGTATGGCTTTGAAAATATCATCGGCAAAAGTAAAAAAATGCAACTTGTCATGGATCAGGTGTTGAGGGCCGCGGAAACAAGTACCAATGTTTGTATTTTTGGGGAGAGCGGTACGGGTAAAGAGCTGATCGCCAAATCTTTACACCTTGTTGGTGCCAGAAAGGAAAAACCTTTTGTTGCTATAAATTGTGCAGCTATCCCTGAGGGACTACTTGAGGGGGAGTTGTTCGGTTATGAAAAAGGAGCATTTACCGGCGCTATCAGGAATAAAAAAGGTTTCTTTGTTCAAGCCCATGGTGGCACTATCTTCCTGGATGAAATTTCAGAAATGCCTGAATCAATGCAGGTAAAATTGCTTCGCGTACTTCAGGAGAAGCAATTCTACCCTCTTGGCAGTGAAAAACCAGTTGTTGTTGATCTGCAAATAGTCACTGCAACAAATAAAAATCTGGCAGAGGAGGTTAAAAAAGGTGATTTTCGTGAAGATCTTTTTTACCGCATCTTTGTAATACCGATTCAACTTCCTGCGCTCAGGGAGAGAAGAGAAGATATCATTCTTTTGGTAGATCATTTTATAGAAAAGCACTCAAAGGAGATGAATAAAAAAGTTACTGGAATTTCTGCCGTAGCCCTTCAGAAGCTTTTGTCATATTCCTGGCCTGGCAATGTTAGGGAGTTGGAAAATACCATTGAATATGCCATCGCCATGACCACCAGTGATATTATCAGCGAAGATTTGGTTTTGCAGACTCAGACCGTAGAGCGAGAAGAGTTGAAGCCGTTTAAAGAAGCTAGAAGTGAATTTGAAAAAAATTATATTACCAGGCTTTTGTCACTTTCCAAAGGCAATGTAAGCAAGGCATCTAAGCTGGCTGGAAAATACAGGCCAGATTTCTACACCCTGATGAAGAAACACAATTTAGAAGCTGCTACTTTCAAGAGCTTGAAAAGCACACAAATCACACCTTAGAAAAATCCAATAATTTTGTGAAGGTAAAACCATACATAAAAAATGTTTAAGTAGTAACCTGTTAGATCCTTTCCTCGTTTTTCTTCCTTACCTGATTGTAGGGAAAACCCTACAAAACCCCACTCCCATTATTTAAATTTAAAGCTGCTTTAATTAATGAAAGCTTGAACGAGGAGATTATGAAAAAGATATTTTCTTGAAATCAAGGGGCCAGAAATTGTCTCCGCACCTCTGTTGCCTTCTCTGTTTCACCCATTCGCAGATAAGCCTTTTCCAATAAGCTCCAGTTTTTTTGGATGAGTTGCGGATCTTTTCTGGCCAGGCTGTTTGATTTCAGACAGAATTGTACGGTCTGGGCATGATGCTGCTGTTCGAATTTTACTTGGCCCATGGTGTGCCAGAGCTTTGCGCTGCGAGGTTCAAGCCGGAGAGCTCGTTCCAGAAACAGCTCTGCTTGATTGAATTCATCTTTCAGCAGAGCCTGTTTGGCATTTGCTAGCAGCTTTTCTGCAGGATTCTTTACAATAATCTTCTTTACAGGATACAGAGTGGTGCTTTCTTTTTGCTGTACGGCGCATCCGTGCAGCAAAAATAAAGTACCCAGTATAGACAAAATAAAAGTCGAATATCGCCAATAAGTTAATTTCTTACTTCTTTTCAATGTTCTTCTTCTTTGTCAACGAAACCAGTTGCGGATTTTGTTCAGGATACTTAGGTCCCGTTTATTTATTTCTGCTGTCGGAGATGGCATCTCTTTGGTTTGATTTGATATGCTGCCGACAATAAATGGTAGGTGAACTGTTTCATAGTGAAAACGGTTTGCTATTTCAAGGGTTTTAGGATCCAACCAAGCCCAATCAATGGTGGATGGTTCCACCAGGTCAAGAGGTTTTGCGTTAAGAGAGCGCATGAGTTTTCCCCAGACTACCAACGCTCCGCTAGCGCCGGTAAGCCCGGTGGATTTGTTATCATCCCGGCCCAGCCAAACTATAGTAAGTTTGTTGCCAGAAAAACCGGCAAACCAGCTGTCGCGGAAATTGCTTGAGGTCCCGGTTTTGCCGGCCACATTAAGGGTGGGAGGAATGTAGTGAGAAAGAGAGCTTCCGGTTCCTTCTCTTACGCCAAATTGGAGGGCGGTATTCAGTAGGAAAATGGATTCAGGTGTGAAACGTTGCTCCACAGAAAGAGCAAAGTGTTGGAGCAGTGTATTATCAGCCGACAATACGCTGGCAATCACCCGTTGGGGCACATAAAAGCCGCCGGCAGCAATAGTTTGGAACATCTGGGAGACCTCATAAGGTACCATAGATGCAGCTCCGAGCAGGAAAGAAGGGTATAGTGGAAATTCAATATCAACCCCCAGGTCGCGAACCGTCTGTAACACTTTATCAAGTCCGATATCCATGCCGATTTTTACTGTAGCTTGATTGTAGGAGTGGGAAAGGGCCTTATAAAGGGGAACCCGGCCGTGTTCTTTGCCGTCAAAATTTTTGGGGCTCCAGATTCCGCCTTTTCCATCATCAATGGTCAATGAGCTGTCCATAACTGGACTGGCCAGAGTGTAACCGTTATTTATGGCAGTGAGGTAAACTGCTGGTTTAATGAGTGAGCCGATGGGGCGCCGGGCATCAATAGCGCGATTAAAGCCGTTTTTGAGGGGGTTGCGGCCACCGACAACAGCCAGGATCTCGCCGCCTTCCCTGCTACTGACAATCACTGCCCCTTCAATTTTCTTCACGCCGGTGCGCTTTTCCAGATCATTTATGGTTCCCGCGAGATTTTTTTCCACCTGCCATTGCACCTGGGGGTCCAGGGTTGTCATGATTTTCAGACCGTCTGTGGTGAGATCCTCCTCCAGATAGTCCTGTTGCAATTGGCGACGGACCAGATCCAGAAAAGCCGGAAAGCGATTAAAACCACCGATCGTCTTGCCGGTTTTCTCAATTGAGGTAGCTCTGGCCTTATGATAAACTTTTCTATCAATAATGTTCCGGGATAACATTATGTCAAGTACCAGTCCTCTTCTTTTCAGGCAGCGGTCAATATGCTTCCGGGGATTATAGTAGGATGGACCCTTGACCATGCCGACAAGTAAGGCAATTTGTGAAGCCTCGAGGTCTTCAAGATTCCGGCGGAAATAGAACTGGCTGGCCAGTCCGAAGCCATGTACGGCTCGAGCACCATCCTGACCGAGAAAAATCTCATTGGCATAGGCGGTGAGGATTTCATCCTTGCTGTAATATAACTCAAGCAGCAAGGTCATGATGGCTTCGTTAAATTTGCGTTGCAGGCTGCGTTTATTGTTTAGGAAAAAATTTTTTACCAGTTGCTGACTCAGGGTGCTGCCACCCTGCACGGTTTTTCCGGCCTTGATATTCGCCAGAAAAGCCCTGGCAATACCACGTGGAGAGAGGCCTGAATGGGAGTAGAAATCCTGATCCTCCACAGCCAGGAGTGTCTTGATAAGCAGTTCAGGGAGCTCGTGCCGTGTGAGAACAATCCTATCCTCATGGTGGCGGGGATGAAAACTGCCGATACGGGCCGGATCAAGCCGGGCCAGAGATAATTTCTGGCCCGAATCCACGCAGGTAAGACTCTCTATTTTGGTGTCGGCAAATTGAACCATGATATTTACTGATTTCTGCAATCCCTCAGGAAAATGAAAATCCCTAGTGAATAGATGTATTAAGTCATTATAACGGCCATATCCTCCTGGGGCTGCGGCTTCAGATTCTCTTCGGTAGCCGGTAAGCTGCAACTCTTTTTCAAGTTGTGCGGGGGATAGTGATAAGCCGGGATAAAGCTCCAGGGGGCGGGCGTAAACCACAGCGGGAAGGGACCAGCGCTTTCCATTAAACTTCTGACATATTATACCGTCAAGATGCTTCACGTATGCGGCAAAAACCAGGATAATAACAAGCAGGAGCAAAATGATTATCTTCCTAAAAAGAGCACGTCTCCCTCTGTTGTTATCTATATTACGCCTTATCATCATGTTCTTTTTTTTTGAAACTACTGATTTTAGTCCAATTTTAGAAGAGCCCGCATCAGATTATGCTTAAGGGATGATAAGCTTTCTTGGAAAAAGTAGAAAGAGTCAAATATCCCGCAAATTATTGTATGCAAAATCGTAACCGGGCAGTATTGCCAATTAATAAATATTGCCTAAAATTGGTCGCTAAGAAATAGCTATTTTCTCAATACCCACCAACAAACCTGCCGTTAGTAAATTTATAAAGCTTTTCATACTTTTAGTTTTTATCGGGTAGGTCGTTTTTAATCAACGCTATCTTACACCAAATTAAGTGAATGAGATACCGTACATAAAAAAACTTTTAATTACCGGATGGTTAAGCCATTTGCCTATTTTTTTGTAATGTTATCCTGTAGGTAAAACCCTACAAAGGCAGCCGTTCTCTATTTCCCGAATAATTAATAATTGTATTTAAAATCAAGTGTTTAAGGGGTTTTCTCAGCTTGGCACTCACTTTGCTAAGTTATTTTTGTGTTTGACTTCACTCTTTTGCACATTGCCAGGATTTCAATAGGTTAATAATGGGCAATGGAGATTGCAGTTTGAAAACAGGGTGCAATTATTTTTAGCTGAGTGAGTGTGATGTTTGAGTGAAATAAAGCAATATTCACTCATTCTAAATGGAAGGGAGGCGGTGCTTACGAAAATATCATAATAACATGTATGAAATGGGTTATCGAAAAAATAATTAAAAATAGGAGTAAAATCATGAAAAAATCAAAATTAGTTTACGAAGTAGTGATGCTTATTGTTGGGGTATTAATGGTCTTTCTTGTCGTTGGTCCGGCCATTTCCAGTGATATGGGGAAGGTTACAATGAAGTCTGATTTTGCTGTATTGCAGCAGGAGTGCGTTTTTAAATGTCAGGCTGCCAAAGCCGCGATTTTGAAAGACGGGCTTGATGCAGTTGTTAAAGAAATAAACGAGAAAGACAGGGATTATGTTTCGGATGTGACCTATGTCTTTGTGCAGAAAACTGATGGCACCATGATTGGGCACCCCTATAAGCCAAGTCTAATCGGTAAGAATCTTATTGATACCCAGGATAAGGCGGGCAAATATTTTTTTGGTGAGTTCGCTAAGGTTGCTTCTGAAAAAGGTTCCGGGTGGGTTGATTATATGTGGCCTAAGCCCAATGAAGAAAAGCCGTCCCAGAAAACCAGCTATATTTTGAAGGTTAATGACGATGTATTTGTGGGGGCGGGGATTTATAAATAACTATTTTCTCTCCAGCTTAAGAAGTGCCTGGAGCGGTAATCGTCAGATATTGGTTTTTCCCGTATTCAGTTTCCAGGGCGCACACCAATCACGGCATCTGGGTGGTGTGCGCCCTGGAAATTAGATGAACAGTTAAGGCCTGCCAGTTGTAGGGTGCATACCAAAAGAATTGAAGAAAGAGGCATGCAAAATATGTCAGTCTGGAGTTGATGCGACCCTAACGGTTAAGCACATAGACACTGTAAGCCTACCAGCCGGTATAGGCCTGATATAAAGCCAAGATCAGTAGTAAAAAATTGACAGAGTGAAGATTGCCAGACGTAAGGCTGAGTCAGATTCGGAATGAGCCTTTCAGAAACCTTTTTGCAGGAGGCCGAAAACATGCTCGGCAATAACTTCGGGGTCGTTGTGGGAGGTTTGAAAACCGGGCAGGAAGGAGCGGATCGGAGTGATCTGGAAATGGTAAAGAATCAGGCTTAAGATTGAGACGGTCAGCAAATGGGGATCTCGGTTTGGGCTTAGGGCTTGGCAGAGCTCATTCATGTTTTTGAAGAACTTGCTGAAAACCTGATTTGCGAGCAGTTGCAGACGTTTTTTATCGCCATCGAGAACTTCTCTTTGCATGAGCCTTCTGAAATTATGGTCTCCATGAACCCGGGTAGAGAGGCGTTCAATTAACTGTTTAAGACGTTGTTCCGGAGATGCTTGCAAGGCGAAGGATTCGTTCATGAAAGCATTGTGTTTACTGAAGGCCTGAGCCAGGGTTTCGACATAGAGGGTTTGCTTGTCAGGGAAATAGTGGTAGAGGGAGGCCGCCTTGATACCTACGACCTGGGCCAGCTGTCGCATGCTGACTCCGGCATAGCCGCCATCGGCAAACAGGGAGATGGCCAGATCCAGGATTTCAGTTTTAGTATGTTGTCTGTCACTACCCATTTTAGAGACTCCCGGTGGCATAATGCAGGCGTATGATCGCCAGAGTCGCATCGTTGCCGGCCTTGTCAAAGTTGACGTAGTTTATAGTCCGCAAGGTTTCGGCATCGAGAACTTCGGTGTTGGTGCCGATGCCCTCTTTATAGCGGTTGCGGGTGACTTTAAGATTCTCTTCGGCCTGTTCCAGAGTCTCTTTAGTGACCTCTATGCGTTTGCGGCTCTCCTCGATATCGAGCCAGGCCTGACGTACCTGGAGTAGAATCAGGCTTTCGAGTTCTTGGTGCTGCTCTATAAGTGACTGAGATTGAGCTTTAAAGGCGAGGCCTTTGTTTTTGGCGACATTGCCGTCAAAGATATCCCAGGAGGCCAGCACCATCGCCTGCCAGACTCCCTCATGCAGTTGATGTGAATTTTCCCGATAATCATAACCGCTCTTGAGCATAACCTTAGGGCCGCTTGCGGCTTTGGCTGATTTGGCTTGCCATTTCAAGGCTCCTATCTGTTCTCTAAGGACCGCCAGTTCCGGGCGGTTTTGCCGGGCTTTTTCATTTAAGGTTGACAGATTGCTTTCGGGATAGTTGGGCGTAACTGTTTCAATCTTAAATTTGAAGTCTAAAGGGCGGCTTAAGAGTCGATTGTAGGCAGAGCGGGCAATGTCGAGCCGGTTTTGGGCCTGCAGGGTCATCTGCCGGGCGTTGGCCAGAGCAACTTTAGCAGCCAGGAGATCATTGACCGGGACCATGCCTTCATCATGCAGATTTTTGACGTCGGTGGCATGGGCCGCCAGGCTTTGTTCATGGCTTTTAGCCACGTTGGCTTGCTGGATCGTGAGGAGTATCGCCATATAGGCTTCGGCAATTTTGAGCTTAATCTTTTGTTGGGTTGTCTCTTCCGCAATCTTTCCGGCCTTAAGATTGGCGGTTGCCGCATCGATTAATGAACTGATCTGGAAATGGGTGTAGAGAGGCAGTGAAACCATGGCATGGTAGGTCAGGGATTGGTCATCTGCGGTCGTAAATTGAATGGTCTGGGCAAAAGCTGCGGGCTCGTTGTCGAGGATGGCGTAGCCCGCCCCCAGATTGACGGTGGGCAGGCGTTTGCCTTTGGCGGCCGCAAGGTCTGCTTGTCGGGAGCGGGTCTCCTGTCCGGCGGCTTTTAAAAGATGATCGCCTTGTAAACCGATTTTCCAGGCATTTTCAAGGGTCTCGGCAAAACTTTGTCCGGCGGCAGATAAAAAGAGCAGGGCGAGAAACATTAAGATAGAAAATTTTTTCATGATCTTTCTCCTCTTTTGCTGCCCAAACGGAGAGTGCGGTACAACCTGATTCTCTCAATGCCGTTTTCAACCAGAGAGTAGACGGCGGGGACGACCAGCAGGGTGAGTACGGTTGATGAGAGCATGCCGCCGATGACGGCAACCGCGAGTGGGCCGTTGGTGTCGGCCCCGGCCCCGTAACCTAAGGCGGCCGGCAGCATACCGAGAATCAGGGTTAAAGCAGTCATTAAAACCGGGCGTAAGCGTACCGGGCAGGCTTCACTTAAAGCTGCGTCGATGCCTTTGCCCTCAGCTCGGAGCTGGTTGGTGAGATCAACTAAAAGAATTGAGTTTTTCGTCACCAGCCCCATGAGCAGAACCAATCCGACCATGGAGAAAATATTGAGGCCGTGACCGAAAAGCCATAAGCCGCCGATACCTCCGACGATCGCTAAGGGTTGAGCGACCATGATGACCAGGGGTTGAATGAAGGAGTTGAACTGGCTCGCCAGAACCATGTAAACCAGAATAATCGCCATAATAAAAGTGAAACTGATATAGTGGACGGTTTTGCCAAACTCTTCGGCCCGACCCGTCATTTTAACATTGTAGCCCAGCGGCAGCATATCTTTGGCGGCCACCAGGACTTTTTCAACCGCCGTGCCCAGAGCATCTTCCGGGGTCGCAAAAAACTCAGCCGCATACTGAAGGTCATAGCGCGAGATGACTGCGGGTCCCAGGATCTCTTGAAAATGGGCCACTGTATCGAGGCGTGCAAGTTCACCATTTCGGGTACGTAGATAGATGCGGCGCAAATCTTTGGGGGTGGTAATTTTGCCGCTGGCAGCTTTCAGGCGAATATCGTAGCGTTCGCCATCGCCGGGCTCATCATTATATTTCGCCACATCATAGCCCCCGGCCAGGGCGTTAACCGCCAGAGAAACATCGAGGGCTGAGAGTTCAAGATCGGCCAGTCGGGTGCGGTCGATAACCAGTTTGACCTGAGGCAGATCAAGCTGCAGATCAAGGTCGACCTGGCCGAGACCCGGTTCGGCAGAGAGTTTCCGGTTCAGTTTGTGAGCTAGACCCGCAACCCGGCCGAGTTCCGGCCCGGTCAGATTAAACTGCAAAGGTTCCCCCCGGGTGCCGGTGATGATCGCGACCGGTGAAGGGAAAGCCTGGACGCCGGGAATCTCGGCAAGCTCCTTTCTCAAGATGGTGATGAGCTCGTATTGTCTTAAAGAGCGTTCGTTAAGCGGGGTCAGACGGACGAAGATCTCACCCCTTGAGACCTGGCCGTTGGTGTCACTGCCGATAGAAGAGAGGTAGGAGGCGATTTCCGGGTGTGATTTTAAGATCTTTTCGACCTCAGCCAGGCGGTCGTTGGTATAGTGGATCGATGAGCCTAAGGGGGTTTTCAGTGTAATTGTAAGTTTTCCCTTATCTTCCGGGGGGATGAAGCTTTTGTCAATTTTCCCGAACAGGGGTAGAGAGAACCAGACCATGGCAATCGTCAAGATGATCATTGACCAGCGGAAACGCAAGGCAAATCTTAAACTTTTAGTGTAGACTTTCTCCATCAGCAGGAAAACCGACTCCCACAAGGTATAGAATTTTCCGGTTCGGTTATGGACCGTCAGAAACCGGGAGCAGAGCATTGGTGTCAAAGTGATAGAGATGAAAAGTGAGGTTAGGACACCCACGGTGACGACTACGGCAAAGGCTGTAAAAAAGCGCCCGATGATGCCTTCCATAAAGATTACCGGGGCAAAGATGCAGGCTAAAGAGAAGGTTGCGGCAAGTACCGCAAAGACCACCTGGTTGGTGCCTTTGAGGGCCGCTTGACGCGGCTCCATATCGGGATACTTCTCGCGGAAGCGGAAGATGTTTTCAAGGACGACAATGGCATCATCAACGACTACACCGATTAGCAGGAGTAGGGCGAGCAGGGTCATTTTGTTAAATGTGAAGCCCCCGAAATACATCACCATTATGGCTCCCAGCAGGGAGATCGGAATGGCGGTCGAGATAATCAGGGTCAAACGGAACGATTTAAGAAAAATAAAGACGACCAGGGCCGCAAAGAGGGTTCCCAAGAGGATATGGTCCTTTAAAGCGGCGACCGACTCTTCGATGAAGTCACCGTCATTGGCGGCGGTCTCAATCTCCAGCCCCGGCGGCAGCTGGGGCATGATCTCATGTTTCAGTTTCTCTTTGACAGCCTCAACAATAGCTACGGTATTTGCGCCGGTAACCTTGACGATGCCGAGGCTGACGCAGGGCTTGTCATTGTAGCGGGCCAGTTTGCGGTTATCTTCGAGGCCGTCGACCACCGTGGCTATCTCTTTTAAACGAATCGCAGCTTCACCTCGATGGGCGATGATCAGATTAGCAATCTCTTCGACATTATGGAATTCGAGGTTAAGTTTAATAAGATCCTCGGTCATGCCTCCAATTAAATAGCCGCCCGGCATCTGCAGATGATTGGTTTGGAAGGCGTGGATAACATCGCCGATGGTAATCTTAAGACCGGTCATCGCTTCAGGTTTAAGATTAACCCGAATCGTGCGTTCGCGCTCACCCCCGAGCCGGACTTCACCAACCCCTTCAATCGATTCCAGCCTTTTTTTGACGATATTGCGGGCGTACTGGTTGAGCTGTTGCAAGGTGCGGTCACCGGATAAGCTGAGCCACATTATAGGGGCCGCCCCAACCTCCAGCTTGGCTACTACCGGGGGGTCCGCCTCTTTCGGCAGATCGCGCAGGGCCTGGTTGACTTTGGCCTGGATCTCATTAAAAGCGACATCGACATCACGATTGAGCTTCAATTTAACAACGACCACGGAAACCCCGGGCGCCGAGCGCGAGATGATATGCTCAATGCCTGGAGTTGAGTTGACCGTGGTCTCAATGACATTGGTTACAGTGGTATCAATAATATCAGGGTCGGCCCCAATCATGACGGTTGTGATCGAGATCATCGGAAAATCGATCTCCGGATATTCGTCCACCCCGATGCGATTATAGCTGACCAGGCCGAAAAGAATAATTACCGCACTCAGCATAATCGCCAGAATATGCTGCTTGATCGAGAGTTCAGGCAGATTCATGGTTGTTTCTCCACAACTGCCGCGCCATCACTAAGAAAGCCAGCGCCGTCGAGAATGATTCTTTCGTTACCGGCAAGGCCGCTGATAATCTCAATCAGCTCTCCCTGGCGTTGGCCGGCAACCACCTGATGCTGGTAAGCTGTCTGGTTCTTGCTCTCGTAGACAACGGTTCCCGCCGGGCGCCGGACCAGCGCCCGAACCGGAACCATCATGCCGTTTTCCCGTTGATCGATGATTACTTTGGCGTTGATCGTGCCTCCGGGCCGCCAGTTGCCGGGGTTTTCGAGATAGATAATCGCTTCCAAGGCCCGGCTCTGGATGTTGACGGCCGGTCTTATCTGATTTATCTGGGCTTCGATTATTCGATCATGACTGAGTGGCGATGTCATTTTAACCTTCTGGCCAACGCTCAGACGACTCGCGACATTTTCCGGGAAAGGCAGGACAATGCGTAAATATTGATTGGTTACGAGCAAAAAGAGCAGGCTTCCCGGCTTCACAAAATCACCTTCTGAAACCAATCTTTTCTCAACCCAGCCACTTACCGGAGCAAAGACCGAACTTTTGCCCAAACGTCGCCGGTTATCAGCCAGGCGCGAGAGGGCTCCTTGCAGCTGCTCTTTTAGTGTGATTAGTGTGACCTCGGCATTATCAAAACGTTCCTGAGAGATCGATTTTTTGGCCAGTAAGTTCTGGTAACGGCCAACGGTTCTCACCTGATTTGCAATTAACGCCTGTAAACGGTCGATATCGGCCTGCAGGGCCTTCTGTTCAAGTTTTTGGGGTTCGCTGTCGATTGTCAGCATAGTCGAACCGGCCTTGACGATTTGTCCGGTATCAAAATAAATCTTCTCGATCTTACCGGCGGTTTCGGCGGCCACCTTAGGATTAACCTTGGCCTCAATCCAGCCCATGGCTTCTTCCGTAATAACCACCGTGCCGCGGATTATCGGAGCTACGGTTACGGGAGTGCCCGGCTTTTCAGCTTCAGCCCAGCCCAGCCCGGCTCCGGCAACAGCAATAAAAAACACGATCAGGTAGTGCGAGATTCTCAACATTATTTTTTCTCCAAAATAAAAGAGGCGTAAATCGTCTTTAACTAACGTTAGGTAGGGAGGATACACATGAGAGAAGAATTCGTCAAGGGGGAAAAGTGAAATTTCAGGAAAGGTTAAAGGTTCTCGCGACCCAGCCCAGCCCAACGCAAAGAAGTCCAGCACGTGTGAGTACCGGACTTCTTGAAAAACCTGCACGACACCTTACCGGTTTTTACCGGCGCACCGCAGTAAGATCAATTGGGGAAAGAGGCCTGCAATTAGAGTTTGCAACTGGCGATGTTAAGTTTATTCCACAAAGAAAGGTTGGAGGTCTATAATTCCCCACTATTAGGGATTAAAAGAAAAGTACGAGGGGCACTTTTTTTGTATACTCCCAAACAATATCGGGAAATCCTTTAATTTCTAG